>CAEZUD010000014.1_pt1 | contig 18636 bp, 18 predicted proteins | sample 7264381 | NCBI WGS metagenome assembly CAEZUD01 (sample SAMEA6813821, study PRJEB35770) | uncultured Actinomycetes bacterium | biome: Freshwater; feature: Freshwater reservoir; material: water | place: Czech Republic | collected 2016-04-20 | depth 0.5m m
ACCCTTACTCATTTGCATGAGCGGTTTAATTTCTGTGGCACTAATCCCGCGGATTGCTCCGGATGGCTGTTAGCCATCACCTTGCTCTGTGGAGTCCGGACTTTCCTCGGTGCTTACGCAACGCGGTGATCCGGGCGACTCTTCAGTGGATAAAGGATACCTCGGTAGTAACCTCAGCCACCATGCTGATTTTGTTGCCTCCGAGTGAAGGAAAGAACGAACCTTCACGCTCAAAGAAACTTAATCTCAGCTCTCTCTCCTTCGCTGAGGATTTAACTCAGCCGCGAGAGCGAATGCTCGCCCAATATAAGAGCATTAATCAGAGTAAGTGCGATACCGCAGCACAGGTTTATTCTGGCGTTCTCTATCAATCGTTGGATTATGCCAGCCTCTCCCCTGCCGCCAAGAAACGTGCAGATAAATCTATTTTGATTATCTCCGCTGCCTTTGGCGCACTTCGTTTGACTGACAACATTCCTTATTACAAATTTAAGATTGAGCCTAAGTTGTGGAAAGCACCGTTGATCGCAGCGCTAGCTGGATTAGATGAGGAGCTTGTGATTGACATGCGTTCTTCGACGTATGCAACGGTGTGGACATCCGAACCTAGCAATAGTGTGGGAATTCGCGTCTTTACAAAGGTGGGCGGTCAGAAGAAAGTAATCACTCACATGTCTAAGAAATATCGCGGAGAGGTCGCACGTTATTTAGTATCGCAGAGCAGCAATCCAAAGAAGCCACAAGAGCTGTTGGCACTTTTGAGTAAGAAATTTAGTTGTACTTTAGTTAAACCCGGCGGAAAGAAATCTTGGTTTATTGATCTGATTGTTTAGCGGCGCGAATACGGTTGCACCGGATGATGGCTTCCATCTGACTCGGAGAATGACCGCCGAGCATCACCATGAAAATATCTAGGAAAACCTTTGTTATTTTTCGCCAGATAACGGACCGTGGCTTAAGTCCCAAGATTCGCAATTCGTTGGGATGCAGGGTTGAAATCGCTGCGTTGCAGAGAATTCGGTAGAAACGCTTACCGAATGGACCGAACGGTGGATTAAGAATAAAGCGAACGACTTCTGGAGTCTTCGCAGAAGCAGCAAGTTCATTCGCCCGAAAGTTATCCATAGTCGCATTGAGTTCGGCTACTGATTGAGGAGCACTTGTTAATCCGAGAGCAATTGCGCTCTTGCTCCACTCGCGAACATAAGCATCCGCACCCTTATCGATGGGATAGCCCAATGATTGATGGGCGGTCAGGAATGAATCAGTGAATGCGCAATGAACCCATAAGAGGTAACGCGGGTCAGATGCTTTATAGGCTTTCATCTCACCGGATTTAGAGGTGTAATCGCCCTTCACATGTGAATGCATTGCGTTAACGCGGGCAGCTTCGCGCTCAAGAACTTCTTTCGAAGCAAAGGTCGTAAGGGTGAGCCAACGCGTAGTGCCTGCTAATCGGCCCAGTGGATCAGTTTCGTAACGTGAGTGTTCTGCAACGCCAGAAAGTGGTGCGGGATGACAAGCTTGCAAGAGCAGTGCGCGAATTCCGCCGACGAGTGTGGCAATGGTTCCATGTACTTGCCAGACCGCGCTTTCGGGACCAAATAAGCCTTCGTCATCGCCTTCGGCAATCGAGCGAACCCAATCGGGACGTCCATCTTTATCGCCAGAGACGCTCTCTCGAAACTTATCGACGAGCGGCTTGGTCAACGGGAATTTTGAGAGATTCATTAAATAATTTGTGCGGCGCTACGTGCGCTCAATCCTGTCAAAATCTGTAGACCATCTGAACCATAAACATTGATAGATGTGATGCTGCATGGAGCAATATCAATGTGGTAAATACTTTCGATATTTGCTTGCATTACTTGGGAGGCGATTGTTTTGATCACCATGTTGTGGGCAACAACGACAATTGTCTTGCCCGGATAAGTAAGTGCTAAATCAGTGAAAGCTGGTTCAATCCGAGCCGCGACCTCGTTATAAGACTCTCCGCCAGGTGGTGCATAAGAAGGTGATGAAACCCAAGCCGACCATTCATTGGGATATTTCTCTTGGACTTCTGCAACGGTCAGGCCATCCCATTCACCAAATCCGCATTCAATCCATGCATCATCAAAGTGAATATCTAGACCTACTTCACTGGCAATCGCTTCTGCAGTCTGGCGAGTGCGCACTAGTGGTGATGCAATCAAAATATCGGGCTTGCGTGCTGCAATTTCTTTAGCAACTGCTTGTGCTTGCTTTAGACCTGTGGGACTGAGCTCTGGATCAGAGCCATCGCCACCGGAGAAGCGACGAGATGGAGTCAGAATGGTTTCGCCGTGGCGAATTAAGTGAATAGTGGTGGGCTTTTCGCTAGAGACCACGCGCTCGGTTAAGAAATTCTTTTGAAGAGGAGTTGATGGAGTTGATACATCGCCATCGAGTGCTTTATTTGCAAGGCGATCAGCATGTGAGTTCTCATCGCGCGGAATCCATCGATATGTGACAAGGCTTGCAGGATGAGCATCGCGTGCACGCTTTGCCAGCTCGCGCATATCTGGATGCTTAATCTGCCAACGGCCAGACATCTGTTCTACAACTAATTTGGAGTCCATGCGAACATCAACGGTAGCGCCGGGATCTAATTCGTTGATTGCTTCGAGAGCTGCAATCAATCCACGATACTCAGCGACGTTGTTAGATGCGATACCGATTGTTTCGAAGAGTTCGAGAAGAATGTGATTGCCTTCAGAGACAACTGCGCCGTAACCAGCAGGACCAGGATTTCCTCGAGAACCGCCATCAGCGGTGACAATAAAAGAACGTGCCATTAGATGCGGACCAATATTCGGCGGCAGTCCTCACAACGAAGAACTTCATCGGTAGCCAAGGACTTGATTCTTTCGAGTTCGATTGCATTGATGACTAAATGACAGCCATCGCACTTGTTGCCAATCAGAAGTGCTGCGCCAACGCCATATTCAGCGGCACGCACCTTTTCGTATAGTGCAAGCAGTGGCTCTTCAATTTTAGGGATTACTAATGTACGTGCGCTCTGTTGTAATTGGATTTCTCGAGCACAATCAGCGGCTGCATTCTCAAGGCGCACATTGAGTTCAAGCTCAAGCTTCTTGAGACCCTCTTCATCACTCTTAAATATTGCGACCTTCTCTTTTGCAGCATCATGGCGCATCATGATTTCAAGTTCGGTGTCTTCAAGCTCGGCCTTGCGCTTGGCCAGCGTGACGAGCTCGTGTTGTAATTGTTCAAGTTCTTTCGGAGTTCCCGTGCCGGAAGATAACCGGTTCTCATCCTTCGTCATGCGATTAGCGACTTGTTCAACATCAACCTCACTGCGGCGCAGGTCAATGGCGACATCGGCTAGCTCAGCTTCTGCGGTCGCAATCTCAATTGCGCCGGCTGCGATGCGGGTATGAATGGCGGTTATTTGTTCACGCTCAGGCAGAGATTTGAGTTTTAATTGAGCGGCGAGAATTGCAGAATCAATGCGCTGAAGTTCGATGAGTGCGGCTTGCGATTCGACAGCGGCCTTCATGGACTCCCCGAACTGATCTATGTAGTTAATGAACTGGTGGGCACTGAGGGTTTCGAACCCCCGACATCTTCGGTGTAAACGAAGCGCTCTACCACTGAGCTAAGCGCCCAATTCAATAGACCGAACTCTACTAGGAGAACGGTCTATTTCTAAATCTGGGTTAGAGGGCCGCTAAAGCAGCCTTGTAATCGGCGATATTGCGGGCAACTCCAATGGCATTAACGACCTGCCAGCGTAGAACTCCCTGCTTATCAACGATGAATGTGCCGCGAATAGCACAGCCCAGTGCCTCATCAAAGATTCCGTACGCTTTGGAGACAGCGCCGTGTGGCCAGAAGTCGGAGAGTACCGAGAACTTATAACCCTCTTGTTCAGCAAATACTTTCTGCGTGAACATGGAATCGCATGAGACTGCCAATAGCTCTACATCATCATTCTGAAATGCAGCAAGATCATCGCGCATTGCGCAGAGCTCGCCAGTGCATGTTCCGGTAAATGAGAAGGGAATAAAGAGAACGACTACGTTCTTCTTTCCCTTAAAACTTGCGAGCGCAACTTCTTCACCGTGTTGATTCTTTAATGTGAAATCTGGAGCAGGCGAACCGATTGTGAGTGACATGAGAACCTTTTCTTTTGATTATTTACGGGCAGATTTACGAGCTACTAAACGAGTTGCAGTCCAATCTGCACCAGCGGCAAACGATACCGTCTGCGAAAGGCCTGCTGTTGGAGCTGCATCTTGGATATCGCTCGGTTCTACGTGACCTTCGCGACCAGCCTTGGGAGTGAGTAGCCAGATAGGTCCGGTCTCTGTTAAAAAGGTAAGTGCGTCGACTAATTCATCGACCAGATCGCCATCGCCTTCGCGCCACCATAAGAGAACGGCGTCCACTACATCACTCGCTTCATCCTCAACAAAAGGAGTGCCAGTCTTGGTGGTAATTGCGGTTCGCAGGGATTCATCGCTGTCAGAATCTAAACCGACTTCTAATACAAGATGGCCTTGCTCTAATCCAAGGCGATCAACAACCGAATCTGACCCCATTGGGGCGTCTCCTCCGTTCTAGATACTGAGATAAAGCGTTCTGTAGGTGCCTAGTCCACTCCCCTTAGCCCTGAAAGGCAAGTACATGGGCGAGGAAAATACATGGAAAGATAGGGGCATGAGCACAAATTTCGAGGCCCCAGACGACTTCATCGGACAGCTCGTCGATACCGACCCCACCGAAACCGCTGAATGGAACCAATCCTTAGATGCAGTCATCAAGGGTGCCGGTCCCGTCCGTGCTCGCTACTTGATGCTGACTCTGATGCAGCATGCGCACGAGAATAATCTCGGCGTCTCCTCTCTGCGCAGTACTGATTACATCAACTCGATCTCGCCTGAACATGAAGCAGAATTTCCGGGCGATGAATTTATGGAGCGTCGCATCCGCGCATTTATTCGCTGGAACGCAGCCGTTATGGTGCATCGCGCACAGCGCCCAGGCATCGGTGTTGGTGGACATATTTCGACATACGCATCTTCTGCTTCACTCTACGAAGTTGGCTTCAACCACTTCTTCCGCGGAAAGGATCATCCCGGCGGCGGAGATCAGATTTATTTCCAGGGTCACGCAAGTCCAGGAATGTATGCACGCGCATTTGTCGAAGGTCGCTTTACCGAAAAGCAGATGGATGGATTCCGACAAGAACTCTCCCATGATGGCGGCGGACTCTCTTCTTATCCGCACCCTCGTTTAATGCCAGAGTTCTGGGAGTTCCCAACAGTTTCGATGGGACTTGGTCCTATCAATGCAATTTATCAAGCGCGCTTTAACCGTTACTTGCATGGTCGCGGCCTTAAAGACACCAGCGATCAACGCGTCTGGGCATTTCTTGGTGATGGTGAAACTGACGAGCCAGAATCATTGGGCGCGATCGGCCTTGCTGCTCGCGAAGGTCTAGATAACCTCACCTTTGTAATTAACTGCAACCTCCAACGCCTCGATGGACCAGTGCGTGGCAACGGAAAGATTATTCAAGAGCTCGAAGCCATCTTTGGTGGCGCCGGCTGGAACGTTATCAAGGTCGTCTGGGGTCGCGAGTGGGATGAACTCCTTGCGATGGATCGCGATGGCGCATTGCTTGAACTCATGAATCGCACAACTGATGGCGATTACCAAACCTTTAAGGCAGAAAGCGGCGCATACGTGCGTGAACACTTCTTTGGTCGCGATCCTCGTACAGCAGCAATGGTTGCTAATTGGAGCGATGAGAAGATCTGGGCACTTAAGCGCGGTGGCCACGACTATCGCAAACTTTATGCGGCGTATAAGTCAGCGACCGAACATAAGGGCCGCCCAACTGTAATTTTGGCGAAGACCATCAAGGGCTGGACACTCGGATCGCACTTCGAAGCTCGCAATGCAACTCACCAGATGAAGAAGATGACGCTCGAAGATCTCATTGCATTCCGCGATACCTTGCAGATTCCAATTAAAGATGAAGCGATTGATGCAAAGGTTCCACCGTATTACCACCCAGGCGTAGATTCACCTGAGTACAAATACATGATGGAACGCCGTGCAGCACTCGGTGGTTCAGTTCCTGCTCGTCGCAAGATCTCTGCTCCGATCGCGCAACCACCACTCTCTACTTACGATTCAGTCGCTCGAGGTTCTGGTCAGCAAGAGATTGCTACGACTATGGCATTTGTCCGCCTCTTCAAAGATCTCGTTAAAGATCCAGAGATGGGTAAGCACTTCGTACCAATTATTCCGGATGAAGCTCGTACCTTCGGAATGGATTCGCTCTTCTCCTCACTCAAGATCTACTCCCCTAAGGGTCAGCAGTACACCTCGGTCGATCACGAACTTATGCTCTCGTACAAGGAATCAACCGCTGGCGTAATCCTGCACGAAGGTATTAACGAGGCTGGTTCTACCGCCTCCTTTACCGCCGTCGGCTCTTCATACTCCACTCATGATGTTCCGATGATTCCGATTTATATCTTCTATTCGATGTTTGGATTTCAACGTACCGGCGATGCCTTCTGGGCAGCTGCCGATCAGCTCTGCCGTGGCTTTGTGCTCGGTGCAACCGCCGGTCGCACCACACTTAACGGCGAAGGTCTGCAACACGAAGATGGTCATTCCCATCTACTTGCATCCACCAACCCAGCAATCGTTTCCTACGATCCCGCATTTGGTTTTGAAATAGGTCATATTGTTCGCGATGGTCTGCGACGTATGTACGGCGAGAATAGTGAGAACGTCTTCTATTACCTCACTGTTTACAACGAGCCATATATCCAGCCAGAAGAGCCAGCAAACCTCGATGTCGAAGGTCTGCTGAAGGGCATCTATCTATACGCACCAGCCACTATTCGCAGCAAGCGCAAAGTAAATCTGCTTGCCTCTGGCGTTGGAGTTAACTGGGCGATCAAAGCACAGAAACTTCTCGCTGAAGATTGGGATATTGCTGCAAATGTCTGGTCAGTCACTTCATGGAACGAACTTCGTCGCGATGGTTTAGCGGTCGATCGCCATAACTTACTCAACCCAAATGATCAACGAACTGCGTACATCACTAAGAAACTTGCTGACCACGATGGTCCGGTGATTGCTGTCTCTGACTTCATGCAGGCAGTTCAGGATCAAGTTGCTCCGTGGGTCAATAACCGATTCCTCTCTCTTGGCACCGATGGCTTCGGTCTTTCGGATACTCGTGGAGCGTTACGTCGTCACTTCAAGGTTGATGCAGAATCCATCGTGATTGGTGCGCTCTCGCAACTTGCTGCTGCTGGGGAGATTAAATCTAAGCGCGTGCAAGAGGCAATTGATAAGTATCAGATCAATGACATCAAAGCGGCCGATCCAGGTAACACTGAAGGTTCTGGTTAATTACTTAGCTTTAGTCGGCTCACTTGCACCTAGGTGAGCCGAGAACGTTGTTGCAATTAACATAACTCCAGGAATCATTAAAGCGGTTCCAATCGATGTTGCACCAGCGACCCATGCAATCACCATCTTGCCTAAGAAGGTAAGAAATACATTCAATAAACTCATCTGAGCGATAACAACGCTACCGGGCAGTGCAGATTTGCGAGCTGCAATTGCAAAGAACCCTGGCACTATGTATGAACAGCCCAACCCTGCGCAAATAAATGCAAGGGATCCGAAGAGCAGGCCTAAGCCCTTGTGATCTGCAGAGAGTCCAGTAGAGAGCTGAAGAAAAGCTATGAACCCGACTCCACCTACGACCGGAGTTCGACGGAGCCAATACTGCTCAGAGCGATAGTTAAAGAGGTGATGAATTGTGAAGCGAATTGCAATCATAGAAACCATGAAGAGGATGTAAGGAATGATGGCGATTGTTGCAGAAAATCCAAGCTCTTCCTTTGCAAAAATTGTGGTCCAGTCATTAGCTGCAACTTCAATCTGAGCAGCCATTAACATTCCAAAGACAAGCCATGGCATCCAACGTAGGGCGGCAGGCAATTGTTTAATGGCATAGAGAGCGCTGAACTTAGAATCATCTTCCAGTGGTGTGGCACCCATAAGTACCGGGCGGAGTTGAATAATTGCTCGCATCGTAAAAATCCAAGTAAGAGCAACTAAAACATCTACGTGCCAGGCGAGTGAGACATTCGCAGTAACTGCGACCGCAATAACGGCAGTGCTCAGCGAGCCAGCCATCCAGAGACCATGGAGGCGCGGGATAAGGAGCTCGCCGCTCTCTTCCTGCAGATGAATTGCTTGAGCATTAATCGAAATATGAAAACTAGCTATCGCAAATCCGAGAATAATGTTGAGAATGAGCCAGATATATCCATTGTGAAGATGTGGGACGATTGCCAATCCACCACAAAGCACCGTAATGGAAGTGAGCAAAACTTTGTGTACGCCAATCTTATGGATGACATCTCCCATCCAGAGCAGAGCTGCCATCGAACCAATAAGTCCTAAGGTCATAAAAGTGCCAAATGTGGCGTTATCTAAACCTACATTCGCCTTAATCTCTGGGGTTCGCGCAGCCGTGACCATCATTCCCAGGCCGAAGAGAAAGAACATTTGGCTGAGATTAAATCGAACGCTCTTTGAAATGGGTTTTATTGTTCTCATCAGTACAAAGCACTTGCTAGCGCTTGGCGCGCTTTAATTAGTGAGGGATCAGTGGGATCTACTAGCGAAAACAGCGCGAGCAGATGCTCTCGGGGGACTTTCTTCTCTTCTCCCGGAAGCACTTTTATAAGAGAGATCAGTCGGTGAAACGCCACATCATTCTGTCCTTGTGATATTTCAATATCGGCAGCAAGAATTTGGGCAGTGATATTGCTTGGTTCTGTATTGGCTGCGTCAATCGCGGATTGCGGATCCACGCCGGTAATACGGATCAGCAATTCCGTTTGAGCCAGGCCAATTTTCGCTAATTGTTCGCCAGGCTTACGGTTGCTCCAACGCGTAAATGCATCTTTTGCTGATGCAAAATCGCCGCGCTCCATTGCTTCCATAGCCTCTATCTCTTCAGGTTCGGCAGGAACAACTGGTGCTTGCGCTGGTTCCGTACCTGTTGGCGCTGAGCCAACGCCTCGTTCTGCAGCAAGTGCGAGAACTTTGTCTATGACTAATCGAATTTGATCAATTGGAGGATTTGATTCAAAGAGCGGGGCGAGTTGTTCCTGAATAACGGCAAGGGCCGTTGGTACTGCTTGTACTTGAAGTGCAGCAGCAACTTGTGGTTGCGCATCCACATTGACCGATGCCAATATCCAGGCGGGTTCGCCGGAAGCAGATAAGTCTTGTGCTGCAAGGGTGCTCATAGATTCGAGAAGAGCCATAGATTCTGCGCTTCTTGGTGACCAACAGATAAGAAATACAACGCGAGCATTTGAAACTGGCAAAATTTCTTTCGGTAAGTTTTCAGCGGTTACTTCATAACCTGCACTGGGATTGGCGGAAACCGGTGGTTTGCCGAGTGAGCTCAGGTCGATTGCCTGCCCAAAATTTTTAGGAAGCGAGGGCATACTCATGCCCCTATCCTGCCAAAGATTTGCATGTGATTACGCGTTTGCCGATTCATTGACTCCAGAATCGGTTCTAAACGGAAGAATTGTGGTGATGTATTGATCCGCCGCATGGTCGAGGCCTAAATCTCGCCCTGCTTGCTCACCCAAATACCAGCGATGTTCAAGTATTTCGTGGAACATCTGAGCTGGCTCTACCCGACCGCGTAACTCGACTGGCACTTGATTGACGATATGTAAAAAGACGTCGAAGTACCAACGTCGGGCGGAATCTTCGATGGGTGGAAGAGGTTTCTTCTCTCGGCCTCGGAATCGATCAAAAGAGGCAAGCAGGCGCTTAGCCTGCAACTCCTCCGTCGTAATTCCCACTAAGGATTGCAAGCGACTTTGATGATATCCAGCCGCAACGAGTTTGGGTGTAAAGCGAAGTTCACCCTTGTTGCCAACAGCTGTAACTTCAACTTCTTCCACAGCAAAGCCAAGATCTTGAAGTGTGCGCATTGCTTTTTCTACGGCGTGACGATCGGAAGGATCAAGAATTTGTGGCTCTTTTAGCATCTTCCATAATCTGCGGTATCGACGAATTACACCTTCACTCGCACGTATTGGATCCATTCCGGGATGAAGAACTCCCGCAATAGATAAATCTTCGAGCTCTGCCGCAACATTGAAGAGTGCAATCTCTAAGTCGTGCTCACGCTGTCCATCGCTGAGAGATTGTTGAAATTCACCAGTTTCGGCATCTACAAGATAAGCCGCGTATTGATCAGCATCGCGACGGAAAAGCGTGTTGGAGAGCGAGCAATCGCCCCACCAGAATCCAAGCAGGTGCAGGCGCACTAAGAGAAGTGCGAGCGCATTTGCCATATTGGTAATTTCGTGAGGTGTTACCGAGCCACTCAAAATAACTCGATAGGGCAGCGAGAAAGGCAGATAGCGGGTAGCGAGGGCAACCGGAAGTTCTTCACCATTGCTATCGCTGCGCTGCTCAATGACTGCCACAGGTTCCACACAAGGTGCAAGGCGGGCATTGAGCTCTCGCAACGTCGAATATTCACGATTCGCGAATTCAGCGACTGTCTCTTTTACGGCGTAAATCTCTGAGTCTGGTTCATGGGAAGCGCGAACAAGCCGTACGACGTGTCTAGAGATACCGCGCATCTCAGTCAGAGCCCCATCCTCGGGCCACTCTTCCAGCGGGGTCGACCAGGGCAGGCGCGCTAGAGAGCTCATCTCTTCAGCTAATCCTGTGATCTTCAAGCCCGTCATGTGCTGATTCTCTCGTACTTGGATTGATACCGCTGACCATTTTCAGTGAACATCCGGTGAGAAAACTCGAGTAGTTATGGTCGTGGTCACATCTGTGAGTAAGAAGTAAAGATAAAATTCACGCATGGCTATCGCGAAGAGAATTAAGAAAGCAGTCTCCCCCAAGATTTCAGGGATGAACCGTGCCAAAAAGAGCGCCCCAGCGCCAGAAGATTTCGGACTGAGCGGTGCGCCACTAGACCGCCGAAGCCCATTCTATTTTGGATTTGTTGCGGCATCTGGAGCGATTATTGCTCTCACATTATTGCGCGCGCTAGCTTCAGCAAGCCAAGTCTTTGTTCTTATCATCATCTCGCTCTTTTTAGCAGCAGGCCTCAACCCCGCAGTTCTCTTCTTTGAAAAGAGAAGAGTTTCTCGTGGTCGAGCAGTTGCAATAATAGTTTTCATTGTTCTCGCCCTGTTATCACTCTTCAGTTGGATTGCTATTCCACCAATCGTTGAACAAGTAAATTCCCTGATTGCCAATGCACCTCAAATTGTCAGCGATCTCAAGGAGAACTCACTGATAAGAAATCTCAATGAGCAATATGGGATTATTGATGTACTTCAGAATAAAGTGAACTCTTCTATTAAAGATGGCCAATTAGTTGTTGGCGCATTCGGCGGAGTCATTGGTGTCGGTAAGGCGGTAATTTCTGGAGTAGTTGCCGGACTAACTATTTTGGTGCTTACTCTTTACTTCCTCTCTGCGTTGCCACGAGTCACCACAGTTGCATACCGTCTGGTTCCCTCAAGTCGCCGTGAGCGTGTAGCAAAGCTCAGCGATGCCATCATCTACCGAGTGGGAGTTTTTGTCGGCGGACAGACGATCGTTGCAACACTTGCCGGAATTTTTATATTTATTATGGCTGAAATTATGCGCATCCCATATGCCACTGCCCTCGGCGTGATTGTTCTTATCTGTGGTTTCATTCCATTAATTGGGCACTTCATCGGCATGGCAATTGTGACTATGGTCGCTCTCTCTAACTCTCCATCAACTGCAATTATTGCGCTAGCAATTTATATTGTTTACGTTCAAATCGAGAATTATGTAGTGACGCCAAAGATAATGAAGCGCTCACTCTCAGTACCTGGTTTAGTGACAATTATTGCGGCTCTCATCGGCACTAGTTTGCTGGGGCTTGTTGGTGGAATTTTGGCAGTGCCAGTAGCGGCGGCAATTCTCTTGATATTGGATGAAGTTGTGTATCCAAGGTCCGATAAGAGTTAATTTACTTCGGTTGGTAATGGCAGACTTTGCGGTGAGAGAAGTTTCGTAATTTCACTCAAGACTCGATAGACCGAGGGTTCGCCTACCCATAAGTGCTTGGCATCATCGACGTTAATTAGAGTGATGTGTGGAACGCTAGCAAAAGCGAGTGCGGCTTCTGCGGGCTTGAGGTAATCATCGTGTTCAGGAATTAGCGCAATGATTGGCCTACCATCTGCCGCCCAGAAATCTAGATCAGATTGTTGGGTAGTTCGAAGCGGCGGACTCAATAAAATCAGACCTTTTACTCTCGAATCTCGAGCATGACGAAGTGCTAAATCTGTACCAAAACTCCATCCGAGGACCCAGAGATTTGTTGCGCCGGCAACTGTGACTGCATATTCAATAGCTGCCTCAACATCGAACCGTTCGCTATCGCCACCACCAAACTCACCTTCGCTCGTTCCTGCCTCACTCGTTGTTCCGCGCGTGTTGAATCGAATAATCTCTAGGCCGGCCATTGCCGGGAGACGATAGGCAGCCTTCTTGAGAATATGGCTATCCATCATTCCGCCGTGAGTGGGAAGTGGATGGAAGCAGAGAATGGTCGCCTTGCGTTCACCGATCGGAGTAGCAACTTCACCGATGAGCTTTAGGCCATCCGAGGTTGAAATCGTGATGGGGCGTCGGTTAGCAGGCAACACAGTGCTGGGACGTATTAACTCTGACACGAAATAAGTTTAGTCTTACGCCATGAGTATCTCTGCCACCTTTAGTAGCCACAATCCTGCCACCGGAGAGGTTCTTGCGGATTACCCCAGCACTTCGCGCGAAGAAGTCTTTGCTGCGGTCGACCGAGCAAAAATTGCAGCGATTCAATGGCAGAGCCTGACACCTAAAGCGCGAAAGAAGGAGCTCCTTGCGTGGTGTGCGCTGCTCACGAAAGAAGTTGACCGAATCGCCGCACTCGTCAAAGAAGAGACTGGTAAGCCATTAAGCGATGCGACTTTAGAGGTAACGCTGGCCATTGGTCACTTAGCTTGGGCAGCAAAGAACGCAGATAAAGTTCTTGGCGAAAGACATCGACCATCTGGGCTTCTGATGTTCAACATGAGTTCGCGCGTTGAACGCGTACCTGTTGGAGTTGTTGGTGTTATCGGACCCTGGAACTATCCCATCTTTACGCCCATGGGCTCTATTTCTTACGCACTGGCCGCCGGCAATGCGGTTCTCTTTAAGCCGAGTGAATACACCCCAGGAGTTGGAGCGCTTCTTGGAGAACTTTTTAATCAGATCTCCCCAATTCCTCACCTCTTTACCGTTGTAACCGGTCAACCTGAAACTGGAGTAGCTCTGACAGAAAGCGCTGTCGATAAAATTTCTTTCACTGGTTCAACTCGCACGGCAAAGAAAGTTGCGGCCTCGTGTGGCGCACGTATGGTTCCAGTTGTTCTTGAATGTGGTGGCAAAGATCCAGTTCTTGTTGCAGAAGATGCCGATATTAAATTAGCCGCGGATTATGCACTCTGGTCAGCGATGTCTAATGCTGGACAGACTTGTATCGGAGCAGAACGCGTCTATGTTGTGGATTCGGTCGCTGATGAATTCATTTCGACTATTAAGGCGTTGGTCCAGAATATTCATCCAGGAGTTCATGGAAATTATGGTCCCGCAACTATGCCTTCACAACTCAACGTCATTCAAAGTCATATCGATGATGCGGCCAGCAAGGGAGCGAAATTTCTTATTGGTGGCACCGACTCGGTTAAGGCGCCATTTGTCGAACCAGTCATCATGTTAGATGTTCCAGAGAATTCCACTGCAATTACGGAGGAGACCTTTGGTCCTACCCTGGTAATTAACCGAACTCCAACAATAAGTAAAGCGATTGAACTCGCAAATGCCACTCGCTACGGCCTTGCTGCTTCTGTATTTTCAAAGCGAAATGGCCGAAGAATTGCTAGCCAATTAGAGTGCGGAATGGTCTCTATTAATTCTGTTATTGCCTTTGCCGCAATCGCCTCCGTTCCCTTTGGCGGGGTCAAGGACAGCGGTTATGGAAGAATCCATGGCCCTGAAGGTTTAATGGAATTTACATATGCACGCACAACAGTGAAGCAACTATTTAAGATTCCGATTGTTTTCACATCATTTAGCCGCACACCATTTGCCGATAAATTCATTAAGGCTGCTATTCGCCTCTTGCACTCTCGTGGTTTAGGTTAAGAAACTTAATATCGAGGAGCGTTTCGAGTTCGCTCTGTTCGGGGTCTGCGCTGATCTTTCTTAGACCAGCATGCGGTGTGCCAATGGCGGCGCATCTCAATATCTTCAACGGGCCATGCAACCACATGAGGCGTTGCGGTAGGAATTAATTGATCGCAGCCCGGACAGCGATATGGTTTATTAGAACTTGAGCCCGTAATTTTTCTGACGTAGTAGTCGCCATCAGCATGTTCTTCAATGCTCTGCGATGAAGCACCAATCTCTCGCTCATCACTCTCTGGCTTTGGCCCACGACGCTTGGGGTGGTTTCTGCGGGGACTCATGGGGCTATTCTCCGATATTCACAGAGAAATCTCCTGCCTTACGCGTGCGGTGAGAGAAATAATTCCCTTTTGAATTCGGCATAGCCATGTTCGCTAAGGCAAGATGTAGCCATGAGTGCGATATCAGTGACAGGGCTTACCAAGTCCTATCCAGATAAGGTGCTTGGCAAGAAGATGGCGGTTGATGGGTTAGACCTTGAAGTGGCTCACGGCGAAATTTTTGCAATTCTTGGCCCTAACGGCGCGGGCAAGACAACTACTGTTGAAATTCTGGAGGGGTACCGCCAGCGTGACGGTGGCGCAGTCACTGTTCTGGGTCAAGACCCTGGTGCAATCTCAAAGAGTGATAGGGCCTGGAGATCTCGTATTGGAATCGTTCTGCAATCTACCCATGATGCTGCAGATTTAACTGTCCGTGAAAGTGTCTCCCACTTCTCTCATTACTACCCCAATCCACGTGATCCCCAAGAGGTAATCGCAGCCGTCGGACTACTGGAAAAAGCTGAGGCAAAGGTGGGCACACTCTCTGGCGGCCAACGCCGCAGATTAGATGTCGCACTAGGAATTATCGGTCGCCCAGAAATTCTCTTTCTCGATGAGCCCACAACAGGTTTTGACCCCGAAGCAAGACGCTCGTTCTGGGACCTTATTCGCGAATTAAAGAAGAGCGGTACCACAATTTTACTTACGACTCACTATCTCGATGAAGCTGAAGCTCTAGCTGATCGAGTTGCGGTCATTACTAACGGGCGAATCGTCGAAGTTGCTACACCCGCAACACTCGGTGGCCGCAACACCGCCAAAGCGCGAATAACTTGGATCGAAGAAGGCAGTTATCAAGAACTTGAGAGCGATGATCCCACAGGGGAAGTAATGCGCCTCTCGCAGAGATTTAACGGCGAGATCCCCGAACTCACTGTCACTAGACCAACTCTTGAGGATATCTATCTCAAAATGATTGGGCACTCATGAACCCTTCTATCATTCGAATCGGATTCTTACGCGGCGCACTTGAGATTAAGCAGTTCTTTCGACAGCGAGAGTCGGTCGTATTTACGCTTCTCTTTCCGATTATGTTGCTCTTCATTTTTGGCTCCGTCTTTACAGACACCATTGCACCCGGAGTTACCTTTAGCCAATATTTTGTCGCAGGAATGATTGCATCGGGTCTGGTAAATACTGGATTCCAGCAACTTGCAATTATGATTCCAGTCGAACGTGATTTTGGAACACTTAAGAGATTGCGGGGCACTCCAATGTCGCCTGTCTCCTACTTCATAGGCAAAGCAATCCTCGTTACCGTATCCACTGCGATCCAAGTAGCAATTCTTATTCTCGTTGGTCGACTCTTCTTTGGATTAATTCTCCCCACAACCTCAGAGCGGTGGATTCGGTTCGCGATACTTATAGTTCTCGGCAGTATTTGTGCCACCATTCTTGGCATTGCTTTTTCTGCAGTTCCCAAGAGCGGACGAGGCGCATCAGCTGTTGTATCTCCAGTAGTGATCATCTTGCAATTTATAAGTGGAGTTTTCTTTGTATTCTCTCAATTGCCTACCTGGATGCAACAAATCGCCGCAGTATTTCCCCTTAAATGGCTCACTCAAGGAATGCGATCAGTCTTTCTCCCCGACTCCTTTGCGATGAGAGAGCCGGCTCAAAGTTGGGAATTTAATAGAACACTTATCATTTTGCTGATTTGGACTTTGATCGGCACTTTCTTCGCTATTCGCTCATTCAAATGGAGCGAGAAGTGAGAGCCCGCACCACCGCAATACTTATTGCGCTCTCACTCCTAATACCTACCTCCGCATATGCGGCTACCAAGAAGCCAACGCCAGCAGCCTCCACTAAGAAGCCTGTGGTTACTAAGAAGCCTGTGGTTACTAAGAAGCCTGTGGTTACTAAGAAGCCTGTGGTTACTAAGAAGCCTGTGAAGCGCAAGATAGTTCGCAAACGCGTGAAGCCAGTTCCATCCCCTTCTCCTAAGTGGCCACCGATTAACTTCTATAACGATGGCGAGATTTATCTAAAAGTGGCCTTAACCGGCAAGGAATTGACTGGAGCCCTTGCAGCTGCTGGGAAGAGTTCACAGGTATATAAAGATTCACAGAAGTGCGCCACTCAAGTATGTGGCGTTATCCAAGTTGCATCAGAGTCGTCTTGTTATTGGGAAGTAGATTCTGTGCTCTACGGACCCAGCACTGAGGATCCCGCAAAGAGCGTTATAAAAGGAAACCTGCGCACTTTTGCTGAGCGAGTACCGCCCAAGAAAGTGACGACAATATTTTTAATTACTCCAGAAGTTATCGCTGATAACTTTCGAGTTTCACCAGTTACCGCTAAATGTTGGACATCAACTCCACCAGAAACGATTCCCAGTAATTCCTATACACCAATTGGATAATTTAGTTAACTTTAGTTAGCGATTAGCTCCAGGAACCCAGAGTTGATCACCGATCTCTTTATTGGCATAGCGCGCAAGAACAAAGAGTAAATCAGAGAGTCGGTTCAAATACTTTGCGGTCAATGGATTTACTCCGCCGCCAAATGAATGAATTGCTTTCCATGTGTCGCGCTCTGCACGACGCGTGACAGTTCGAGCAACATGGAGAAGTGAAGCGGCAGGTGTTCCTGATGGAAGAACAAAGCTGCGAAGTTCGGCAAGATCGGCGTTATAGGTATCAATCTGAGCCTCAATATAAGTTATCTGAGATTCAATAACTCGAAGTGGCTCAACCTTGGGCTCATCGACAACTGGAGTACATAGATCTGCGCCGACATCGAAGAGGTCATTTTGAATGCGAATGAGGAGTTTCTGAATTGGCTCATGGGTTATTCCACCCAGTGCGAGGACAACGCCGATGGATGAGTTTGCTTCATCTACGGTGGCATACGCCTCCAGGCGCGGATCGTTCTTAGATGTACGACTCATATCTCCTAGGGAGGTAGTGCCGTCGTCGCCTGTTTTCGTATAGATACGCGTCAAATTAACCATGGGGTAATCCTATTTCACTCAAGTACGATACGACCAATGAGAAAACATGGATTCGGAGTTGAACAATGAGCGAACGATTTCGCGTCATTGGGGGCTCTGCCCTACGCGGAGAAGTCCGCGTGCCTGGCGCCAAGAACTCTGTCCTTAAATTGATGGCTGCCAGCCTGCTGGCAACCGGTAAGACCACCATCACCAATGTTCCCGAGATTCTCGATGTAGAAATTATGTCTGACTTACTGACGCGTCTCGGCTGCACTGTCCAACATACTGGCGATAGCGTCACGATTGTTGTTCCCCAAGTTCCGTTACATCGCGCCGATTACGATCTAGTTCGCAAGATGCGCGCCTCTATCAATGTTCTTGGTCCATTAGTTGCTCGAGTAGCGCAAGCTGAAGTTGCATTACCCGGTGGCGATGCCATCGGTCCTCGTCCCCTAGATATGCATATCAAAGGCCTTGAATCCCTTGGTGCTACTGCCACCATCGAACATGGATTCGTAGTTGCGCGCGCGCCACATGGTTTGAAGGGCGCTGCAATCGTGCTCGATTTTCCTTCGGTTGGTGCGACCGAAAACATTATGACCGCAGCAGTTCTGGCGGATGGTGTGACAACTATTGATAACGCTGCTCGCGAACCCGATCTCGTTGATCTTGGTGAATTCCTTATTTCAATGGGAGCAAATATCCAAGGACTCGGCACCACAAAAATAACTATTACTGGTGTGAAAAAGTTAAATCCCACAACTCATGCAACTGTTCCAGATCGCATTCTCGCTGGCACTTGGGCATTTGCTGCCGTTATTACTGGCGGCGACATCACCGTACATGGCGCACGCGCTGACCACCTCGAACTTCCGCTAGAGAAAATCTCTTCTGCCGGCGCGGTCGTCACTCGCACTGAAGATGGATTTAGAGTTCGCATGGATCACCGTCCTAAAGCCATTGACGTTGCGACTCTCCCCTACCCTGGTTTCCCTACGGACTTGCAACCGATGATTATCACCATGAATGCGATTGCAA
>CAEZUD010000015.1_pt1 | contig 17683 bp, 17 predicted proteins | sample 7264381 | NCBI WGS metagenome assembly CAEZUD01 (sample SAMEA6813821, study PRJEB35770) | uncultured Actinomycetes bacterium | biome: Freshwater; feature: Freshwater reservoir; material: water | place: Czech Republic | collected 2016-04-20 | depth 0.5m m
ATCATCTTTACTGAGCGACGAGAAGGAAAATCCAAGATGAGCTGGGCTATTGCTCTGGAGGCAGCGCTAATGGTCACCAAATGGGGTATTTCACGCTTAGCCGGCATAGGTATATATCGCCGATAATCTACATTATGTCAATTATAAATATAGAAGAAGGTAAACACCTCCCCAAGCGCTAGCGATTAATAGCCAACTCTTCAATCGGCGTGCAGGCACAGACCAAGTTTCTATCACCGTAAACCCCGTCGATGCGTCCCACTGATGGCCAGTACTTTCCACCGGTTCCAATTTCATGAGTGAGACCTGAAGGATTAGCCCCGATTTCACGGGTGTACTTACGATCCCATTCGGTTCGGAGCAAATCTGATGATGTGTGTGGGGCAAATGCCAGTGGTGACTGCTCATGGGTCAGTAGTCCATTTTCGATATCAGAGATTTCTGCGCGAATCGAAATCATCGCATTAATGAATCGATCAATCTCACGAATATCTTCAGATTCAGTCGGTGCAATCATCATGGTGCCTGCTACTGGGAAACTAACTGTTGGTGCGTGAAAACCATGATCCATTAATCTCTTAGCGACGTCGTCAACGCTCACCCCGGTGCTCTTGGTGATCTCTCTCAAGTCGATAATGCATTCGTGCGCGATGTAGCCATTCTTTCCTTTGTAGAGAACTGGATAGAACGGGTCGAGTTTCTGCGCGATGTAATTAGCGGAGAGAATCGCAACTTGAGTTGCTTTTGTTAATCCATCTCCCCCCATCATGCGGATATACGCCCAAGAGATAGGAAGGATGCTTGCCGAGCCGTAAGGCGCAGAGCTGACCGGGCCAGGTCCTGTTGTGGGGCCACAACTGGCATCCAGCGGATGATTGGGTAGGAATGGCGCTAAGTGCGCTCGAGCAATAACAGGGCCTACGCCTGGTCCCCCGCCGCCGTGAGGAATGCAGAAAGTCTTATGAAGATTAAGGTGTGAAACATCTGCGCCGAACTTTCCAGGTTGAGAGAGCCCAACAAGTGCGTTGAGATTTGCTCCGTCTACATAAACCTGCCCACCTGCTGCATGAATCATCTCGCAAATCTCTGAGATAGCTTCCTCAAATACTCCATGAGTGGAGGGGTAAGTAACCATTAACGCGGCCAACGTATCGCCGTACTCCCCTATCTTCGCTTTTAGATCATCCAAGCTGACATTGCCAGCGTCGTCGCATGAGACAACGACTACCTGCATGCCCGCCATAATTGCACTAGCCGCATTCGTTCCGTGGGCGCTGGAAGGGATCAGACAGATGGTCCGATGTGATTCGCCACGGGCATCTAAGTAGCCACGAATAGCGAGCAAACCTGCAAATTCGCCTTGTGAACCGGCGTTTGGTTGAAGTGAAACTGCGTCATAGCCAGTGATTTTGATTAACCAGTCAGAGAGCTGTGCAATCAATTCACGCATTCCTGAACTCTGATTCAACGGCGCGAATGGATGCAGACCGGAAAACTCTGGCCATGTAACGGGAATCATTTCAGTAGTCGCGTTGAGCTTCATGGTGCAAGAACCTAATGGAATCATTGTGCGATCTAATGCCAAATCCTTATCAGCGAGTGCACGTAAGTAGCGCAGCATCGATGTTTCGGAGTGAAAAGTATGGAAGAGGGGATGCGTCAAAAATTGCGTTGTGCGATTGAGTGCAGGTGCAATATTGGTGACTGCTCCCCCAACACTTACTCCAAAAATCTTTGCCAATGCGAGAACATCACTCCAGATTGTTGTTTCATCAAATGCAAGAGAGACAACATCTGCTGAAACTTTACGAATATTGAAACCGATCTTTAGCGCCTGGGCTACCAAGGAGTCAGCATCTACTTTCGAAACCGTCACCGTATCGAAGGTGCTTGCGTTTACTACTCCCCCAGCGGCGGCAATCGAAGCGCGCAGCGCCTCCGCAAATCCATGTATGCGATCCGCAATTGCTCTCAATCCTTGAGGTCCGTGCCACATCGCATAGAAGCCTGACATGTTTGCTAACAGAACTTGAGCAGTACAAATATTTGATGTTGCCTTATCTCGACGAATATGTTGCTCGCGAGTTTGTAGCGCCAATCGGAAGGCCGGATTTCCGTGAGAATCGATACTCTGTCCTACCAGACGCCCCGGAATTGAACGCTCTAACCCAACACGCACGGACATAAAGCCAGCATGTGGTCCGCCGAATCCCATCGGAATTCCAAACCGTTGCGCAGAACCTACAGCGACATCTGCTCCCCACTCACCTGGAGATTTGATAAGTGTTGCTGCAAGCAGATCGCAGGTCATAATTGCAATTGCTTCGCGAGCATGTAGCTCTGAAATCGCTTGACCTGGATTGGTTACATCACCATAGGTTGAAAGTTGAGCAATTACTGCTCCGAAGATATCTTCTTTAATGCTCACTAAACTTGATTTGAAATCATGCTCGATAATATTTATGTTCAGTGGCTTTGCGCGAGTATGAATTACCGCAGAAATATGAGGGTGGAGATTAACGTCGATTACGAAGACTGCTTCATCCGAGCCCTTCCAAATCCGTCTCGCTAATGTCATCGCTTCAGCAGCTGCGGTCGCTTCATCCAACATTGACGCATTAGAAATTGATAGTCCAGTCAAATCAGAGATAACAGTCTGAAATGCAAAAATGGCTTCCAAGCGACCTTGTGAAATTTCTGGTTGATAGGGCGTGTATGCCGTATACCAAGCAGGATTTTCGAGAACGTTACGAAGAATTACCGGTGGCGTGATGCTTCCGTAATAACCCATGCCCAACAGAGATTTAACGGCGGTATTTTTGTTCGCCATGGTGCGAAGTTCCTCGATCGCTTCTACCTCGCTCGCAGCCGCGGGCAGCACAGAATTCAACTTCTCTTTAATAACGATATTGGCGGGCACGACAAGTGATATAAATTTTTCTAAATCAGGTTCGCCAATTTCTTTGAGCATGGCAGAAATTTGGTCTTCATTAGGACCAATATGTCGATCTTCAAATGTAGAACGAACTTCCTTCACGCGCTCCCCTGACCTTCGACCACGGAAATGTGGATACAGGGAAAGAATAAAGTGTTTTAAGCCCCTCGACGCTTTCTACGCTCTGAAAGTTCATCGTTGGGTTGGTTACCTTCACCACTAGCACCAGTCATCACCGAACCGGTATGCGTAGACTCGCCCTGTAGGGTCGCTAGAGAGCCCTCAACCTCGCTCCAAACCTTGCCTATCGCGATTCCAAAGACTCCCTGTCCGCCCTTGAGCAGGTCGACAATGTCATCTGCGGTGGTGCACTCAAAGATAGAAGCTCCATCGCTCATGAGGGTCATCGCTTCTAAATCCTTTACGCCACGGCCGCGAAGATGTTCAACAGCAGTGCGAATATTCTGCAAGGAGACGCCAGTATCAAGCAGGCGCTTTACAATCTTTAACACCAAGATGTCACGAAATCCATATAGACGCTGTGATCCCGAACCGGTAGCCCCTTGAACGCTAGGAACAACTAGATCCGTACGAGCCCAATAATCGAGTTGTCTGTAGGTTATGCCGGCAGCGATGCATGCAGTTGCTCCGCGATATCCGATGGCATCCATGGATTCGACATGAGTAGCTGATGTGGTCGGTGGAGTTGAGTCAGACATGGTTCTCGCTTCTGGGGGGGAAGGGCTTTATGGGCCACGGCGATTGAGTACCCCAAGAGTAAATCGCACCGCGCTGGCAATCAATGACCGACACGATATAACTATCTACTTTAACTTTAGGGTTTTACGCTCAATAGGCCTTAAGCCAGGAAGTCCTCCGGGTTAATATCTTCGAGAAATTCGCGGAACTTCTCCACCTCATCTTCAGCTGCATCCGGAATCTCGATGCCAGCCTGAACAAAGAGCTCTTCAGTGGCCAATATCGGCGCCCCGGTTCGAAGAGAGAGGGCGATAGCATCACTGGGCCGTGCTGAAATACTCACGCCGCCCTTGAACTTGAGTTCTGCATAGAAGACCCCGTCTCGGAGTTCAGTCAGGTGAACCGCAACCAACTCTCCCTCCAGCTCTGAAATCACCGTCACCAAGAGATCGTGGGTCAAAGGGCGCGGCGGCAGAAGCGACTGTTGAGCAAATGCGATTGCTGTTGCCTCCACCGAACCAACCCAGATCGGCAAGTATCTGATTCCATCAATCTCTTTAAGAAGAACTATCGGCTGATTCGATGGCATCTCAACGCGAACGCCGACAACTTCAACGGCGTGGAATGAGTTCACTTCTCTGGGCTTAATTGACTTTAACGAAGGCGCTGTAAACCAGAAGCAACGAGCGCTGCATGCAAGCGAACAGAGAGACTTGCAAGTTCACGTTGCACTTCCTCGGCTCGGGCCTTTGCATCTGAACTCTTCTGACGAAGGAGCGGCGTGATTACCTGCTCGACTAAACCAACTTCGCGATCTGCTGCGGTTTTAAATGAGCGAAGGTGGCGAGCTTCAATTCCAAATGCGGTCATCTCAGCAACTGCCTTTGCAACAGAGAGCGCATCGGAGCTGTAATAGCGCCCACGAATAGCGATCAAGCCATAAGACTCAAGTTCGCTCAGCTGCTTTTCATCGAGAGCTGATGCCTCTAAAAGTTCGGCTCGAGATAAACGTAGCTCTGAATCATGCACAAAGTTGGAGGGTGCAAATTCTCCATCAACAGTTGCAAGACGAGGGGCTGCAATTGCACCTGGTGTTGCGGCTGGTTGGAGTCCGCGGTCGAGAGCATCGAGATTGTCCTTGATAACTTTTAATGGCAGGTATTGGTCGCGCTGGGCAGTGAGAACATAACGCAACCGATCCAAATCAACATTTGTAAATTTGCGATATCCAGAGGGAGTGCGTTGAGGATCAATCAGGCCTTCAGATTCTAGAAATCGAATCTTAGAAATTGTCACATCCGGAAATTCACCACGGAGCTTGGATAGAACTTCACCAATGCTTAGAAACGCGCGAGCTGGAACGCCCATTTACTCTCCCTTTTTATGTTGACCTTGAAAGAAGGTCAATCGATATTTTCCGATATGAAGTTCATCGCCAGTGCGCAGGGAAGTACGCGTAATAGCTTGAGCATTCACATATGTTCCGTTAAGACTCTTTAGATCTTCTATGCTGAATTCATTATTATTTCGAGTGACCAGACAATGCTTTCTGGAGACAGTAATGTCATCGAAAAAGATCTCGCTGGACTGATCGCGGCCGATAGAGATGGCATCTGAGTTCAACAGGAAACGAGCACCTGAGCCAGCGCCACCCAATGCGATTAACATTGCCGAATTTTCGTCAACTGCAGCGAGCAGTTCGATCAAATCCTCTGAAAGTGAGGCAAAAAGTGTGGCCACATCTGCGTTATGCGGAACTTGGCGCAATGAGGTGAGTGAGATTGTGGTTGTTAATTCTGAGGGCGATTTATCGTTAGCACTTGCCTTCATCGCTCCCCCAGTTCCTATCAAGAATTCCTGGCCCAGAAATCGGGCTATACATCAAGTAGAGGCTGACACTAATCCACTTTCAAAGGTGCGGTCAAGCGGTGGAAACCCTAATTACGCGGTAAGAGCCGAGTACTCCGCCGCCGTGAGTAGTCCAGTAGCGGGTGCGGAAAGCTCTATCTCGGCGATCCAACCTGCTCCGTATGGATCAGAGTTGATTGATTCGGGAGCTTTATCTAAATCCGAGTTTATGGCGACAATCTTTCCTGATACCGGGGCATAAATCTCAGAGACGCTCTTTGTCGATTCCACTTCGCCGCAAACTTTGTCAGCTGTTACGACATCTCCCACTTTCGGAAGTTGGATATAGACGATGTCACCGAGTGCGCTCTGCGCAAAGTCTGTGATACCAATTCGAAGAACATTTGCGTGAGCGGTAGTAGCAATCCATTCGTGCTCTTTGGTGTATTGCAACTCTGTTGGAATCGCTGACATTAATTGCTCCGATCAGTTATCACTTGATGACGCCCTACGCGAACCAAGCCACTAATACTGTATTGAATACCTGTCAGAAGATATAGCCCCACACCCCAAATCACAAACGCCCATCCAATGATCCCGCATACTCGCGAGAGACCGCGCTCCCCGGCGACAAGTAAAAATGGAAAGGCGTACAAAAGATTGAAGGTGGCTGCCTTTCCTAAAAACGTAACTTGGAAGAGTAATCCAGTCCTTCGGCGATAGAAGTAGAGCACGCCAGCCAACCAGAGGTCGCGGGCCACCAAGATAATGAGCAACCACCATGGAATAACGGATTCAATCGCGAGAGCCAAGACAGTTGCCGCAATATATGCGCGGTCGATGGCTGGATCTAGCGCAGCTCCAAGTTTGGATTCTTGACCCATCGCGCGAGCAACTTTTCCGTCGAAATAATCAGTGAGAGCCCCAATCACCAGAATGAGGAAGGAGAGAACCGGCTTGTGTGCCGATAAATAGGCGTAGAGAAAGGCAGGGATACCCAGAGCCCTGACCAGAGTTATTGCATTAGGAATGGTCAGAATTCGGTCCGGGTCAGTCGATTCTTTGACCATTAACTCCCCTGACTCTTGAAATTCATAGCTGGTGCCTGGTCTCCGATAAAGCTGGTCGGGATGACAGGATTTGAACCTGCGACACCCAGACCCCCAGCCTGGTGCGCTACCAAGCTGCGCTACATCCCGGTGGGCGAAATCTTACTCGCGCTCTTTTGTCTTTACCTTCACCACTACTTCAACAGGCGTGCCCGGGAAGCCAAACTCCTCGCGTAGGCGACGTTCGATAAAGCGACGATAGCTTGTCTCCACAAACTCAGTGGCAAAGACCACGAATTTAGGAGGTGAGATCGCTGCCTGGGTGGCGAATCGAATCTTCGGTTGCTTTCCAGAGCGGACCGGAGGTGGAGTAGCTCCGACCAAGGCGCCCAAGAATGAATTGAGTTTGGAGGTTGGAATTCTCTTCTCCCAACTTGCAAGTGCGGTGCGTAGAGCTGGGGCGAGGCGATCTCGATGCCAACCGGTGAGCGCTGAGACATTTACTCGTTGCGCCCATGGGTAACGGTCGAGCTGCCGCTCCATCTCTTTATCCAATTGGATCTGTCGATCTTCATCAACCAAGTCCCATTTATTCATCACGATGACCAGGGCTCTACCGGCCTCTTCAACCATAGTAAGAATTCTCAAATCTTGCTCCGTAATCGGTACCGAAGCATCTAAGACAACAACTGCTACCTCAGCTCGTTCCAACGCAGAAGCCGTTCGAAGTGATGCGTAATAATCAGTACCGCTATCTTGATGAGCGCGTTTGCGAATTCCAGCAGTATCGATAAAGCGCCAGGTTTGACCTGCAATCTCAATTAACTCATCAACTGGATCTCGAGTTGTACCAGCCGCATCGTCAACAATGACGCGAGATTCTCCAGCAAGAATATTGAGCAAACTTGATTTGCCAACATTTGGGCGACCAACGAGTGCAACTCGCCTGAATCCGTCATCAGGTTTCTCAGATCCGATCTCTGGTAATTGCTTAACTAGAAAATCGAGCATATCTCCACTGCCACGACCGTGAAGAGCAGATACAAAATGTGGTTCGCCGAGTCCAAGATTCCAGAGACCATGGGCATCTGACTCTTCGATTTGGCTATCAACTTTATTTGCGGCCAGAATTATCTTCTTCTTTGATTTGCGAAGAAGTACAACTAAGGATTCATCCTCGTCGAGTGCTCCAACTTGGGCATCAACTACAAAGAGGATTACATCTGCTTCTTCGATTGCTGCTTGTGAGCCTGCAGTTATCTTGGAAGAAATTCCTTCGGGGTGTGCTTCCCAACCTCCGGTGTCTATAAGTGTGAAACGACGACCATTCCATTCTGCTTCATACTTAACTCGATCGCGCGTAACGCCTGGAGTGTCCTCAACGATTGCCTCACGACGACCGATAATTCGATTCACCAGAGTTGACTTTCCAACATTCGGACGACCAATCACGGCGACAGTTGGCAATCCGAGAAGGTTGCGTCTGCCCAGCCACTCCCAAATCATGTCAACCACTTCTGGAAGAGAGAGAAGGGTCGAATCAAGCTCAAGTGCATCTGGAGCTGGTCTTAAGGGCGAGATTTTGCGGGTGGAATCTATGGCGTCCCGGTTGTCGAGTGATGCGGTAACGGTTTGCGTATCCGTATTACTCATCTCTGCTTCGCGACGCATGGTACGCGCTTCAAGATCTGCATAAAGAAATACTTTGAGATGGGCTTCTGGTGCAACAACAGTTCCGATGTCGCGGCCTTCAACAACTATGCCTAGCGGTGCTTCTTCAATCACAGTTCGTTGGAGAGAAACTAAATAATCACGCAATTCCGGAATCTGACTGTAGATGCTCACCTGATCTGTTATGCGCAGAGAACGAATATCAGTCGTTATGTCGACATCTCCACAAAATATCTCTGGTGAATTTGGATCAGTTTTGAAAACTATAGGTTCATCTTTGAGTGCCGCGATAATTTGCCAACCCTCGGAGAGATTGTTCTTTATTGCTAGCCATGTCGCTGCGCGATACAGCGCACCGGTATCTAGATAACTCCAATTAGCTCGCTTCGCGATTGTTTTCGCGGTACTTGATTTTCCAGAACCACTTGGGCCATCGATTGCAACAATTATTCCGGCCATGAATTAACCTTACTCAGCAATTATTTAAGTGGCGAATGCACTCGCCACCCAGCGGAAACAAGATGTTCCCCTAGTTTTGCAGCGTCACTCGCTGATAATGCAAGAGTGATAAGACCGGTTTCCTGACCAGGACTATGTTCGATAGAGAGATCTTCTACATTCGCATTTACCTTGGCGCATTCATCAAAGAGGCGAGCTAGTTGTCCAGCTCTATCGTCGATAACAATCGGGAGATATGTGTAATCACGATTCTTCGCGCCGTGTTTACCTGGAATTAATTCTCTACCTTGATTGCCTTCTCGCAGTATCCGTTCTAGTTTCTCACCATCATTTTTAGAGAGCGCGTCAATAAATTCTTGAAGTAAAGAAGCAAATCGGTGTGTGCTCTTAAGCAACTCTTCTTGATTGCCGAGCAAGAGTGCGCTCCATAGGGCGGGATCAGAGCCGGCTAATCGAGTTACATCACGCAATCCCCCACCGGCAAAGGCGAGATCTTTCGGAGGTGTTCCGACCAAGGTTGCCGCTAACAACGAGCTGACTAGTTGGGGCATCTGAGAGATCAACGCAATCGCTTGGTCATGCTCTTGGGCCCCAATCAAATATGGAGTAGAGCCAATCTCCCCCGCTAATTGCTTTGCCAGCTCGATCGCCTCTGTTGAGCTAGTTGATGTCGATGTAATAAGGAGAGCGCGAGATTCAAAGAGATCGGCTCTGGCAGATTGCGGTCCTGAAACTTCTCTTCCAGCCATTGGATGCAAGGAGACAAATCGCTTCGATAATTCCGATAATCCTTCTACCTTAGTAAGAAGATTAGACTTTAAACCTCCGATATCCATGAAGTAGGAGTCAGAGTTACTAGTAAATTCGGAACTTAGAAGATCAAAGATCGTCTCAACTGGAGTAGCTACGATGATTAAGTCGGGACGAGTGAGGTTGGCCTGCTCCCCCACAAGATCTAGAGCTAAGGCTTGAGCGGATGCATCGGTGTCGCAGATATTGATGGAGTGTCCCTTTGCCTTAAGGGCAAGTGCCAAAGAGGTGCCGATCAAGCCAGCTCCAACGATCTTTACGCTCAGTTTCTTCATATCCGCAAGGTACTTCCGGGCTATTTCGAGGCGATATCTGGACGCAAAACCTTGGCTCCGCGTAAGAAAATGTGGACGATCTCCTCTTGCCTCTTCTCGGTGTTGACGTGCATCAAAACACGAATAGTCAGGGGTAAACCGCCGACGATGTCTAGCTCTTGGGCGCAAATGAGTGGTACTTGCGATAAAGCGAGATTTCGGGCAGCGGTCGCCGGAAAGATTGAATGTACATCGCTAGTCGCTGTAAAAAGGATCGAAGCAATCATCTGCGGATCGAGCTGATTCTCCTCGAGCATCTTTCCCAGGAGCTCACCGACTGCAGAGTTCATCTCCCCCGCGGTGTCAGCCGAAAGTTGAGTCGCCCCGCGTATTCCCCTAAACATCATGGGTAAAGAGTAGAGCACTGACACTTCCTTCCACTCAGCATTTCCCTACATGTTTCTTTTACGATTAATCGACTTAACCTTTTTTGAAATATCGATATTCTGCATGCTTCATATTTACGCTCCACGCTATTATCGATAAATCTGTATTCACACAGAATATACGCATTATAATATCGATAAAGTAACTTTATTAAAGGATCATAAATATTGGTTTATCTATTTATATATTCGAGTAAATTCTATTTATTGATTTAGCTTCAAAACGGTAAAGAGCTTATCGATCTCTACCTTCGAGAGAGCTCGCCAACGCCCTTCCTTCGTCTCGTCCAGTGCGATAGGTCCGAATTCGCTGCGGATCAACCGGGTAACTTCAACTCCCAGCGCTTGGAACATCCGCCGCACAATATGGAACCTGCCCTCATGTATAGAGACCTCCAGCCAGTAATGCTTAGCGCTGACCTCTCGCAAGACAGTCACATCCAGGGCTCTTGCTAGACCATCCTCTAGCTCTACTCCTTTAAGCAAAGTTGAAATCAACTCCTTAGATACGACGCCCTCAACCTCGACCACATATCTCTTGACCAGGCCGTAAGAGGGATGGGTAGCGCGGTGGGCTAAATCCCCATCGTTGGTGAGCAGAATTAAACCCTCGCTCTCCTTGTCCAAGCGCCCCACATGAAATAGGCGCTCATTTCTGGTCTTGAAATAGTCTCCGAGATTGGGCCGACCTTCAGGGTCTGACATGGTGGAAATTACGCCTGCTGGTTTATGAAAAGCTAGATAAGTTTTAGACTTATTTGACTTGATAGCTTCACCATCAACCTCAACTCTAGAGATTAACGGGTCTATCTTCAGTCCCATCTCGGTGATCTGTACGCCATCCACGCTTACGCGCCCCTCGGCAATCAAGAGCTCACTCCCCCGGCGGCTTGCTACACCCGCATCAGCGAGGACCTTGTGGAGACGGATCAATTTATCTTCATTATTTGCCATCACGGCAGACCTCAATCTTCTATTTTCTTCGTTCGCGCCCCAAATGGAGCCCGAGTGAGAACTCTAGAGTAATACTTGAGGTTAAGCCAACCCGGAGAGTGTTTAATCCGTTAGCGAGCTGAGGACCTCATCTAGTCCATCTACATCGGGTAGGAATGGCGCGAGAGCTGGGAGGTCGCCCACCTGATTTAGACCTAGCTTTTCTAGGAAGAATGAGGTGGTCTGGTACAAAATCGCTCCAGTCTCAGGCTCGGTTCCGGCCTCCTCCACCAACCCGCGTGTTACCAGAGTCTTCATGACCGCCTCTACATTCACCCCTCGAATGGCAGAGACTCGAGCCCTACTCACGGGCTGGCGATAGGCAATTACGGCTAGTGTTTCCAGCGCAGCCTGCGTCAAGCGCGACTGTTGGCCATCTAGAACGAACTTCTCTACCAATGGAGCAAGATCGGGATGGCTATAAAAACGCCAGCCCCCAGCAACCTGGCGAAGCTCAAACCCTCGCCCCTGTTCTTGATAATTAGAAGCCAGTTCACCCAGGCTGGCCAGCACCTGCTCCGTCGGAACCTCGGTTATCTGCGCGAGAATGATCTCAGATACCGGCTCATCCACGACCATTAGTATCGCTTCTAGTGACCTATTAAGTTCAGAGTTAGACATTAGACTCTCCATTTGTCTCATCTTCGGTTACTTGTACGGGTATATCAAACTCATCGGAGACCTCAATCTCCCCCTCACTACTTCCTACCCAGGTGATATGAAGTTCGCCGAGAGCAATTACCTGCTCAAAACGGAGCACCCCCTCTTTGTAGAGCTCAAGCAGGGCTAAAAATCGGGCCACTACAACAAGTGTGCTCTCGGCATCGCCGACCAGGCTGCGGAAAGTAGACCTTGAGCTCCTGCGCAGGTGCTCTACGATGCGAATCGCCTCATCGGTCACGCTCACCAGTGGGCGGTGAATATGGTCGATGGTGACTGTAGGCGCTGTTTTAGGACTGAGAACCCGCTGGGCTATAGCCGCAAATCGATCTGGGCCTACCCCGATCAAGACCTCAGGCAAGAGCTGAGCGAAATGACTCTCTAGAGCCACCACTCGCGCGAAGGTCTTCTCCTCTCGAATCAAGCGCTCGCTAAATATTGCTGCAATAGCCTTAAATGCTCGGTACTGCAGAAGGCGAGCGAAGAGCAGATCTCTGGCCTCCAGAAGCGCCAAGTCGCCCTCGTCCTCAATCTCTCCGGAAGGCAGGAGTCTGGCCGCCTTGAGATCTAAGAGCGTTGCGGCCACTACGAGGAATTCGGTGGTGGCATCTAGATCCCAGCCCTTCTCAGAGCCTTCTAGGGCGCGGATATAGGCGATGAAATCGTCGGTAACCACTCCAAGTGCCACCTCAGTGACATCCATCTTGTGGCGGGCTATGAGCTGAAGAAGGAGATCAAATGGACCATCAAAATTAGTCAGATGTACCGAAAACCCAGGCGCCTCTGGCGTGGTCTGCGCTGGTGACTCCTCTAAGGGAAGCGATATCTCGCTATTTTCTGGCGCATTCATGCGAGAAAGGTACTTCAACTCCGCTTGCTAGGGTAATCGCACCGCCGTAGAGTCCCTCCATGGCAAAAAGCTCTCAAGATATATCTCGCTTCGGCGCTAAATCGACAATTGCCGAGGAAGATCAATCCTCAACCTCAGTCGTTCTGGGTAAAAAAGCTCTCGATTTTCCCGCGAAGGTAAAAGCACCTACTGGGGATAAAGCACGAGTTATATCAATTGTTAACCAAAAAGGCGGCGTCGGAAAAACAACAACCACAATTAATCTTGGTGCAAGCCTTGCAGAACTTGGTCGTCGTGTATTACTTATCGATTTCGATTCACAAGCTTCTATGACATCCGGCTTGGGAATTAATCAAGTTGCGATACAAGAGCAGTATGGCTCAATTTGGCATTTGCTCAATGACCTAGATGAGGATGTTCGCGGAACTATTCTTAAAACTAGCGTACCTGGAATGGACTTCATCAGAGGTCACTATGACTTAGCCGGTGCGGACAGTCGCTTCGCATCCGAAATTGCTAAAGAGCTAATGCTACGTAAAATTTTGGCTCCTGTTATCAATGAGTACGACGACATCTTGATCGATTGCTCTCCATCATTGGGAACCCTGACAGTTAATGCACTCACTGCCTCTGATGGTGTAATTATTCCGATGGAGTGCGAGTTCTTTGCTGTCCTCGGACTCGATTTAGTAACTAAAACTATTGAGAAGATTGTTGCCGCGATTAATCCACACCTTGAAATCTATGGAATTCTTGCGACGATGTTTGACCGCAAAACTGCTCATTCAAAAGAGGTACTTGCACTCATCGCCGGCCAATTCCCTAATCTACTTCTCGACACAATTATTCCTCGCACGGTTCGATTCTCTGAATCCACCGTCAAGGGAATGCCTATTACTACTTTTGCAAGCAGCTCGGCTGCCGCAAATTCTTATCGTCGATTAGCCCGTGAACTAATTTCCCGTGGAGGAGCAAACTAATGAGTCGCCGTGTCAGTCTTCCAGGAGCGGATGAATTATTCCGTCAAACAACTACTCTCAGCGCCGTACCGTCACAGAAGAATGCGATCACTGAAGAGCTAACGGTTGAGAGTGTTGCACCAGCAGCTCCATCTAAAAAGAGCGTACGCACTACATCACGTCGTCGCGTCAACGGTTTCGATCGATCACCAAGTGGTCGTGAACGTCATGATGAGAAAATTACCGTCTATCTCTCCCCTGAAGAACTTTATGATTTGGAACAAGCGCGTCTTGCCCTACGTGGAGATTTGGGTTTAGCGGTTGATCGCGGTCGCATTGTTCGAGAATCTCTTGCAATAATCATTGCGGACTTAGAGACAAAGGGCGATCAAAGTATTATCGCCCGACGGCTGCGCGGACGTTAACAAAGACTCATTACAGTTCTACTGCGCGCGTGGATGCGCTGCAGAATAACTCTCGCGAATTCGATCAATCGTAACCAATGTGTAGATCTGGGTCGTCGTAACAGATGAGTGCCCTAACAACTCCTGCACAACACGTATATCGGCTCCCCCATCCAATAAGTGAGTACCAAACGAGTGGCGGAGTGAATGCGGTGATACCCCTTCTATCCTCAAACTCTTAGCTACATCACTGATTATCTGCCAAGCGCTTTGTCGACTTAGACGAGTTCCCCGAGAGTTGAGAAAGAGATAGTCGCTGCGCCTATTTTTTAATAACTGCGGTCTGAGTCGTACTAAATATGAATCGACCGCCTCCCGCGCAAAAGACCCCACCGGAACAACGCGTTGCTTATTGCCTTTACCACTGACCCGAACCATCAGAGATTCATCCGATGAATCCAAGTCGCCAACCTTTAGATCCAATACTTCAGAGATGCGTGAGCCTGTGCTGTACATCAGGTCGATCAGCGCGCAATCTCGAAGAGCCATCGGATTGGATTCCCTTCTTGCGCCATCGATGAGCTGCATAATTGTTTGATAACTCAGAGCCTTCGGAAGTCGCTGTGGAATTTTTGGTGGCGCGAAGTTGCGAATGGGATCGATGAGATTCTCTTCTTTGGATGTGAAGGAAGAAAAATTTCGAATAGTCACTACCGCCCTAGATATCGACGACTCTGCCAGTTTCAATGGGGAGCCCCTCAGTGTTGCCACATATGAGGACATGAACTCTTCAGAGAGATCTTGCTCCGAATTTTCCTCTGCGAACTGCATAAACCTTGATAGATCCCGACGATAAGCAGCAACCGTATTCTTACTTAATCCTCGCTCAACGCTCAGATGGTTGAGATACTCCGTGACGGAGCGAGACATCTGCGCTAAATCAATGACCATGTCTTGCTATAGCGGCTGCGATAAGTCCAAGAAAGAGCGGATGCGGTTTTGTCGGACGTGATAAGAATTCAGGGTGAGCTTGCGTTCCAACATAATATGGATGCACCTCTGACGGCAGTTCTACGAACTCAACGAGCAATTTATCTGGTGATAGACCAGTGAACTTTAAGCCAGCGGAAGATATTTGGTCGCGATACTTATTATTGACTTCGTATCGGTGGCGATGTCGTTCCTGAATCTCGGCACTGCCGTAGGTGCGTTCCACGAGCGAACCTTTCTCAAGGACGGCTGGATAAAGACCAAGCCTCATCGTGCCACCCATGTCCCCACGTCCGGCGACAATATCTTCTTGAGATGACATCGTAGATATCACCGGGTTCTTTGTATCGGGATCAAATTCTGCTGAACTAGCTCCAGCGATGCCCGCTAAATTACGGGCTGCTTCAATAACCATGCATTGGAGTCCTAAACAGAGTCCAAGTGTAGGAATTTTCTTCTCCCGAGCATAAGTCAGTGCGCCTAATTTGCCTTCAATTCCACGAACACCAAATCCACCAGGAACGCACACTGCGTCGACTTCTGCGAGCTGCGCAGCGGCTCCAGCAGGAGTTGCACATTCATCACTGGGAACCCATTTGATATTTACTTTCGCATTATTTCCAAAGCCGCCGGCGCGAAGTGCCTCGGTAACTGATAAATAGGCATCGGGTAAATCAATATATTTTCCAACAAGGGCGACGGTAACTTGATGTTTGGGATGATGAACTACTTCTAGCAGGTCATTCCAATCGCCCCACACAACTTCACCGCTTGCTAATCCAAGACGCCGAGCAACATAAGAATCTAATCCCTCGCTATAAAGGACTTTAGGAATATCGTAAATCGAAGGTGCATCGACTGCGGCAACGACAGCCTCCAGGTCTACGTCGCACATGGCGCTAATCTTTCGCTTCACCGAATCCGGAATTTCGCGATCAGAGCGAATCACAATTGCATCGGGTGCAATACCTATCGAACGCAACGCCGCAACCGAATGCTGCGTGGGTTTGGTCTTCAACTCTCCAGATGGCCCAATATATGGAACGAGCGAGACGTGTAGGTAAAAAACATTCTCTCGACCGACATCTTGTCGAATTTGGCGAGCCGCCTCAAGAAATGGCTGAGATTCAATATCTCCAACAGTTCCGCCAATTTCCGTAATTACCAGATCAATGTCTGGGGCAGCCATCGCGCGAATGCGCTCCTTAATCTCATTGGTGATGTGCGGGATCACTTGCACCGTGTCGCCTAGATATTCACCGCGTCGCTCTTTAGCAATAACGTTGGAATAGACCTGACCGGTGGTTACATTGGCGGAACCGTGAAGCTTTGTGTCCAGAAATCTTTCGTAGTGGCCGATATCTAAATCTGTTTCAGCTCCATCATCAGTAACGAATACCTCGCCATGTTGAAAGGGGTTCATGGTGCCTGGGTCGACATTGAGATATGGATCGAGTTTCTGCATCGTTACTCGAATACCTCGTGAAGTCAGTAACCGCCCAAGACTGGAAGCGGTGAGACCTTTGCCCAAACTAGAGGCGACGCCTCCGGTGACGAATAGATGCTTGGTCACATGAGAGGTGGTCATGGGAGACAAACCTATCACGCTAGCTAGCGAGAATTTCGAACCAACTCCAGGAGCTCGGCGGCGTGTTCTTGGGCGCTCACCGACTGATCTTGTCCTGAAAGGAGTCGAGCAATCTCTCTCTTTCGTAGCTCATCTTCAACACGTACAACACTACTTTGCGAGTATGAGCCACTCTCGTCCTTGCTAACGACTAGGTGATTATCAGCCCATACCGCAACTTGCGGCAGATGCGTTACAACAATGACTTGCGCGCTCTGAGCTAGAAGGTGCAACCTGCGACCAACCTCAATCGCGGCCTTTCCGCCCACTCCTGCATCGACTTCATCAAAAATATATGTTCCCACTGGTGAGTTTTTCGCTAGAACTATTTCAATAGAGAGCATTACGCGCGAAAGCTCGCCGCCACTTGCTGCTTTTGATAACGGGAGTGGCGCAGCGCCAGTGTGGCTTGTGAAGAGAAACTTAACTTCATCGAGGCCAGCGTCCGTGTAGTTCTTTGGTTCGCTTGAATCAGAACTCTCGATTGCGATGATCACTTGAGAGTTTGGCATGGAGAGAGCGGTCAGTTCATTGCTCACAAGCTGTGATAGTTCTCTCCCCGTTTCACTCCGCAGCTTTGTAAGTTCGTTTGCAGATTCCCTTAGTATCGCGAACTTTTCCTTAAGCTCATTCTCCATCTGTGCCAGACGAGCATCTCCACCCGTAAGATCTGCAATTCTTAAAGCAGCGCCCGCCCCTTCTTCCAACAGAAGTGCGTAAGCCTGCGCGCGCTCAGAGCCCTTTCCATATTTCTTAAGTAAGAGATTCAATTTTGCTTTGCGTAGTTGCAACTCCTCAAAGCGAGCAGGATTAGCCTCCAATGTAGCTAAATAGCGGCCAAGTTCGCCAGAGACTTCTTGGGTGGCATAGAGAGAATCCAGAAACCGATCCAGAAGCGGATCTAAATCAGAATCCTTATCCCGAACTGACTCTAAATGCTTGCGCGCAAGCTGAAGGAAATTTATTGCCGATTGATCCTCGTCTTCTAACGCATTGAGCGCGCTTGTGAGCTCTGAATTTATCGACTCA
>CAEZUD010000016.1_pt1 | contig 17653 bp, 17 predicted proteins | sample 7264381 | NCBI WGS metagenome assembly CAEZUD01 (sample SAMEA6813821, study PRJEB35770) | uncultured Actinomycetes bacterium | biome: Freshwater; feature: Freshwater reservoir; material: water | place: Czech Republic | collected 2016-04-20 | depth 0.5m m
AGAGCGATGGCTCCTTTGCCTACTTTGCATCTGATTCAGCGTATTACATCTCTAAGCGCGAACGTGGCTTTGATATCTGTATCTATATGCTCGGCGCAGATCACCACGGTTATGTCGGCCGCTTAAAAGCTCTTGCTGCTTGTGCTGGCGATAATCCTGATTACAACGTAGAGATTCTGATCGGTCAGCTCGTAAAGATTATGGAGAATGGCGAAGAAGTTAAACTCTCTAAGCGCGCTGGCACGATTATTACGCTAGAAGAGTTAGTTGAAAAAGTTGGCGTAGATGCTGCTCGCTATACCCTCATTCGTTATCCAGTTGATACTCCAATGGTGATGGATGTAGATCTCTTGCGCAGTCGCACTAACGAGAACCCGGTCTATTACGTGCAATATGCGCACGCTCGTATCTGTGGTGTTCTACGTAATGCAGCCGATTTAGGAGTCCACTCTGGACTCGAGCACATTCACCCAGAACTCTTGATCCACGAGCGCGAACGCGAACTCATCGGCGCACTCGGGCAATATCCTCGGGTCGTTGCCTCCGCCGCAGAACTGCGCGAGCCGCATCGCATCGCTCGCTACGTCGAAGAACTCGCTGGCGTTTATCACCGCTTCTACGCCGATTGCCGAGTTCTGCCGATGGGCGATGAAACTCCCTCCGAGCTCCACTCTGCTCGTGCTACTTTGTGCAAAGCAACTGCGCAGGTCATTTCAAATGGTCTCGGATTATTAGGCGTAAGCGCGCCAGAAAAGATGTGAGCGATGGAATTCTCACGCGAGATTTTCTCCACTCACTCTGCTTATACAAAGGGCGAACTCAGTATTGCTGGAATCACTGCCGCAACTCTCGCTGATGAATTTGGTACGCCCCTTTTTGTGATTGATGAGGATGATTTTCGTACTCGCGCACGTGCCTGGAAGTCATCGCTCGAGCGACATTTCGGCGCTCAAGCCGGAACCGTGTACTACGCCGGCAAAGCCTTTCTCTGCGTCGAAGTCGCCAAATGGATTAAAGAAGAAGGACTTGGCCTTGATGTCTGCACTGGCGGCGAGCTTGCAGTAGCACTTGCAGCTGGATTTCCACCCGAGCACATCGAAGTTCACGGCAACAATAAATCCGAAGATGAAATTGCAGATGCACTCGATCTCGACGTGGGCACGATTGTGATTGATTCGTTCCACGAAATCGAACGCGTTAATCGGATTGCAGGCCATGCCGGCGTTGTCGCCAAGGCTTACCTACGTCTAACTCCCGGCATTGAAGCGCATACTCATGAATTTATCGCGACCGCCCACGAAGATGTGAAATTCGGATTTTCAATTGCAAGTGGCGCTGCCTGGAAAGCTATCGAAGAAGTTGAAGCAGCTGCCAACATTCGCCTTGCCGGATTTCACTCGCATATTGGCTCACAAATTTTCTCGCCCGATGGTTTTGAAATTGCTGCAACACGCCTCATTGCCCTGCTCGCCAAATTCCGCGATCACTACAACCGCGAGTTACCTGAACTTGATTTAGGTGGGGGATATGGCATCGCTTATGTTCCTGGTGATACCACGATGGATCCAGATCAAATTCTTGCGGCCATCGCAACTGTCGTTAAGCACCAATGTAAAGAACATAAGTTGTCGATTCCAACAGTTTCAATCGAACCTGGTCGCGCTCTGATTGGTCCTACAACCACAACTTTGTACGAAGTCGGTACAACTAAAACTGTCACGCTAGAAAACGGCACTACCCGTCGCTACGTCTCAGTCGATGGTGGCATGAGCGACAACATTCGCCCTGCTCTCTATGATGCCGAATACACAGCACTTCTTGCCAACCGTCCATCTGCGGCCACTGAAGTTGATACTCGCATAGTTGGAAAACATTGCGAATCTGGCGACATCATTATTCGTGCCATTAATCTGCCTAACGATATTGATGCCGGAGATCTATTGGCGATTCCAGCTACTGGGGCTTATGGCCGCAGTATGGCCAGTAATTACAACCATATGACCCGTCCCGCAGTCGTTGCGGTTAAGGGTGGAATGGGTCGCACAATCCTGCGCCGCGAGACTGAAGTCGATTTATTAGCGCTGGATGTCATCGAAACACCGCGCAAACTCTCCTAGAAATAGTGGAGAATAGGGGGATGAACTCGCACCTTAAGACCCTCAAAGTGGGAATGATTGGTTGCGGCGTAGTGGGCTCAGAAGTTGCCCGTCTGCTTATCGAAAATTCTGAAGACTTAGCGGCTCGCTCTGGTGCAAAGCTGGAACTCGCAGCAATTGCAGTGCGCGACCTCTCTATTAAGCGTCCTGGTATCGATCCATCTCTCTTCACAACAGATGCTGCATCGATCGTGAACGATCCTTCAATCGACATCATTATTGAACTTGCTGGTGGAATTGAGCCCGCTCGCTCGCTCATCTTGCAAGCGTTCAAGAATAAGAAGTCCGTTGTCACCGCCAATAAAGCGTTGCTTGCTAAACATGGCGCTGAACTCTACGAAACTGCGGGCGCTAACGGTGAAGATATTTACTACGAAGCTGCAGTTGCTGGCGCGATTCCAATTATTCGCCCGCTTCGCTCATCACTCGTCGGAGATCACATTGAAAAGGTTATGGGCATCGTCAATGGCACAACGAATTACATTCTCACAAAGATGGATGAGTCTGGCGCATCCTTTGCCAGTGCACTCAAAGAGGCCCAAGATTTAGGTTATGCCGAAGCAGATCCCACTGCAGATGTTGAGGGCTTCGATGCGGCAGCTAAAGCTGCAATCTTGGCTGGCCTTGCATTCCATACTCGTGTCACTGATGCCGATGTCTCACGCGAAGGCATCACTGCCATTACCGATACTGATGTTGCGGTCGCAAAGTCACTCGGCTTAGTTATTAAATTATTAGCAATTGCCGAGCTCACTCCTGATGATGCAATTTCAGTACGCGTGCATCCCACACTTTTACCTCGCACACATCCACTCGCCTCTGTCCGCGAAGCGTTTAACGCCGTCTTCGTTGAAGCAGAAGCAGCTGGCTCACTCATGTTCTATGGTCGTGGCGCAGGTGGTGCACCTACAGCCTCTGCCGTACTCGGAGATGTTGTAGCAGTCGCACGTCACGTACTCAGCGGTGGGGTCGGTCCATCCGAATCTACATATGCTGATCGCGATATTGCATCTGTAGGAGATATCGAAACTCGCTATTTAATCCGCTTAGAGGTTGCAGATCGCCCTGGTGTACTAGCTGCAATCGCCAATACTTTCGCTAAGAACAACCTCTCTATTCAGACTGTTCGTCAGACTGGTCACGGTGATGGCGCTGAACTTATTGCGATGACCCACAAGGCAAAGGATTCTGCGCTAGCCGCAACTGTTAAAGATTTAGGAAAACTCGACATCGTCAAAGATGTTTCAAGTGTTATTCGCGTAGAAGGTTTTGACGTATGAGTCTGTTCAAGAAGAAGCAAGCACATCAATGGCGTGGAGTTATCGAGGAGTATCGCCACCGCCTGCCTGTTTCCGCTAAGACTCCAGTCATCACATTAGGCGAAGGTGGTACGCCCCTTGTCTATGCCTGCGTTCTTTCAGAGATGTTAGATAACGAAGTCTGGCTAAAAGTAGAGGGCGCTAACCCCACTGGTTCTTTCAAAGATCGCGGAATGACAATGGCGATGTCTAAGGCCGCCGAAGATGGTGCACGCGCGGTTATCTGCGCATCAACCGGCAATACCAGTGCGTCAGCTGCGGCTTATGCAACAAAGGCTGGAATGACACCCGTTGTTCTTGTGCCACAAGGCAAGATTGCAATGGGCAAGCTCGCTCAAGCAATTGCCCACGGCGCAACACTTCTTCAAGTTGATGGCAACTTTGATGATTGCCTCAATTTAGCGCGCGAACTTTCTGACAACTATCCGGTTGCGCTGGTTAACTCCGTCAATCCGTTTCGCATTGAAGGACAGAAGACTGCATCTTTTGAAGTTGTAGATTCGTTAGGTAATGCACCTGATCTACATGTTCTACCCGTTGGCAACGCTGGCAATATCACTGCCTACTGGAAGGGCTACCTCGAGTACTACAAGGATGGCCTTGCTAAGCAACTGCCACAGATGTGGGGATTCCAAGCTGCTGGTGCTGCCCCGATTGTTCTCGGTGAGATTGTTAAAAACCCTGAAACAATTGCAACCGCTATTCGTATCGGCAACCCTGCCTCATGGGCGCAAGCCATTGAAGCGCGTGATACATCTGGTGGCCTTATTGATTCTGTTACAGATGAAGAAATCTTGTCTGCTTATCGTTTTGTCGCATCAAAAGAGGGCGTCTTTGTTGAACCTTCATCTGCCGCTGGTATTGCCGGACTTATTAAGAAGCAGTCACAAGGTCTGTTGCCTAAGGGCAAGAAGATTGTTATCACTGTTACTGGCAACGGCTTAAAAGATGCTGCCACAATTTTGGAAGGCGCACCTGCGCCAATCGTTATTCCAGTTGATGCTGCCGCTGCAGCGCGAGCGATGGGTCTTGCATAATGTCCCGACTTACTTATAAAGCAACGCTTGCAAAAATTAGCGTCCCTGCAACTTCGGCAAACTTAGGCCCTGGCTTTGATTGTTTCGGATTGGCTCTAGATATTCGTGATATGTATGCAGCTCAAATTCTTGACGGTGCAGAATTCGATATTGAGATTTCAGGCGAAGGTGCAGATGAAGTTAAGAAAGATAAGAACAACTTAGTTATCAAAGCAATGATGGCCGGCTTTGAACACATGGGTGGCAAGCCCAAGGGTCTAGCACTTCGCCAACTCAATGCAATTCCACATGGTCGAGGCCTTGGCTCATCTGCTGCAGCAATCGTCGGTGGTCTTGCACTCTCTCGCGCACTAGTTCTAGGCGGGGAACAACTTCTTACTGATGAAGATATCGTTGCAATTGGTACAGAACTTGAAGGACATCCAGATAACGTTGCTGCTGCAGTTTATGGTGGTGCCACAATCTCGTGGACTGAAGATCGCCACGGTAAGCCATATGGCCAAGCAATTTCCCTCAAAGTAGATCCGCGCATTCACGCCATTGCATTTGTTCCCGAGAATCATCTTGCTACAGCTAAAGCGCGCAAATTATTGCCCGAAACTGTTCCCCATCATGACGCCGCAATAAATGCAGCGCGCGCAGCACTTCTCTCTCAAGCAATTTCACTTCGCCCGGACTTGCTACTTGCAGCCACTGAAGATCATCTGCATCAGCAATATCGCGCAGAGGCAATGCCAAAATCGATTGCACTAGTTAATAAGCTTCGCGCCGCTGGCGTTGCAGCCATGGTCTCAGGCGCTGGTCCCACAGTCCTTGTTCTCCATACAGCCTCAGATACAGAGGTGGATGAGATTATTAAGGCGGGGGCAGGCTCATTTACTGCCCATAAACTCGCTATTTCCCCTGCCGGAGTGGCTGTAACCCCCTAAATTTTGCAGAATATTTCAATTCTCTGCTAAGTTTCACCTGTCTGGAAGTCGAGTTAGATATCGAATTATTCATACAGACTAATCAACACTATAAATCCCGTTGATAATCCGTTAAAAATATTGCGTATGCAATTTAACTGAAAAGAATCCTAAAAATATGAGTAGTACCGAAGAGACAAAAGAAAATAGCGAACTAGCTGCCATGTTGTTGCCTGAGCTTAAGAAAGTTGCCGGCCAACTAGGAGTCGATGGCGCTTCATCTATGAAGAAGCCCGATCTCGTCAAAGCTATCGCTGATCTGCAAGCCGCTAACCGCGAAGCAGCAAAGGCTGAGCGTGAAGCTCGCCGTGCTGAACGCGATGCCCGCCGCAAGGCCGGACGCGATAAGAACAAGGGCAAGAATGAAGATTCAGGTTCATCTAATAACAGTGATGATGATGGCGAGAACCAAGGTTCTAATCCCAACGATGCATCCGATGCCGATGTGAATCGTCGCGAGTGGACCGGTGGCGGCAATAACCGCAACGACCGCGGCCGTGGCCGTGACCGCAATGATCGCAATGACCGAGGTCGCCATCGCGACCGCGGCAACCGCGACGAGCGCGAGATTCAAGTTTCTGAAGATGACGTACTTCTACCCGTGGGTGGATTGCTCGACATCCTCGAGAACTATGCATTTATTCGCACCGGGGGATACCTCGCAAGCAATAACGATGTTTACGTTTCGCTGCAACAAGTTCGTCGTCACGGACTTCGCAAGGGCGATGTTGTTACAGGCGTTGTTCGCCAACCTCGCGAAGGTGAGCGCAAAGAAAAATTCAATGCCCTTGTTCGTGTAGAGACTGTTAACGGTGGCGATGCTGAAGCTTCACGCGATCGCATCGAATTCGCAAAGCTAGTTCCGCTCTATCCACAAGAGCGCTTGCGCCTTGAGACCGAGCCAAACATTTTGACCACTCGCGTTATCGATTTGATTGCGCCTATCGGTAAGGGACAACGCGGACTAATTGTTTCGCCGCCAAAGGCCGGTAAGACCATGGTCTTGCAAGCAATTGCGAATGCAATCACCACTAACAACCCAGAAGTTCACTTAATGGTTGTACTCGTCGATGAGCGCCCAGAAGAAGTAACAGATATGCAGCGCTCGATTAAGGGTGAAGTTATTGCTTCGACCTTCGATCGCCCGGCAGATGATCACACCTCTGTTGCTGAACTCGCTATCGAGCGCGCAAAGCGTCTAGTAGAACTCGGCCACGATGTGGTGGTTCTGCTCGACTCTATTACTCGCCTTGGTCGCGCATACAATATTGCTGCTCCAGCATCAGGACGTATCTTGTCCGGTGGCGTGGACTCAGCTGCGTTATATCCACCAAAGAAGTTCTTTGGTGCTGCACGTAACGTTGAAAATGGTGGATCACTCACAATTCTTGCCACCGCACTTATTGATACCGGCTCCAAGATGGATGAAGTTATCTTCGAAGAGTTCAAGGGCACCGGTAACATGGAATTGATCTTGAACCGTAAGTTTGCCGATAAGCGCATCTTCCCTGCAGTTGATGTTGTTGCATCCGGTACTCGTAAGGAAGAAATCCTTATGGGAACGGAAGAACTCAATATTGTTTGGCGCTTGCGTCGGGTATTGCACGCACTCGAACCACAACAAGCACTTGAACTTCTGCTCGAGAAGATGAAGGGCACCAAGTCCAACGTCGAATTCTTGATTCAGATCCAGAAGACCACCGTCTCTGAAGCCAGCAATCAGAACGCTCCTGGCTCCTCAGTAAACGGCAACTAGCCCCCGATTTTCACATCCGTAGCCCTCGGGCTACGATTAGCACCGCTGGTTCACGGGGACAATCCCGACCCAGCCTGACAACAGGAGAAACCATGAAGGCAGAGATTCACCCAGAATATTTAGAGACCACAGTGACTTGTGGATGCGGCGAAATTTTCACCACGCGCAGCACCAAGGCTTCTGGTTCTATCTACGTAGAAGTTTGTTCCGTATGCCACCCGTTCTACACCGGCAAGCAACGTATCCTCGATACTGGCGGCCGTGTTGCTAAGTTCGAAGAGCGCTTCGGTAAGACAAACTCCGCTCCAACCGCTAACTAGCTTTTTTACAGAGACCGTTTCGCACCTCCCCGTGAGGTGCGGCGGTCTTTTTTATTTCCCATAGAACTAATAAGTATCGAGAGGAGAAGCAATGGCTAAAGAGAAATTTGGAAATGTACCTGACCTACTTGCAGAGTATTCCGAACTTGAAGCTGCTATGGCCGATCCCTCTATTCACGCCGACCAAGGCAAAGCTCGCCAACTCGGCAAGCGTTATGCCCAATTAGGTCCCGTTGTTGCAGGCTTTCGCGCCTACACATCTGCTGAAGAAGATTTAGCTGCTGGCCGCGAGATGGCTGCCGAAGATGAAGCATTTGCATCAGAAATTCCGGGTCTGGAAGCAGCCCTCGCTGCTGCTGAAGAGAAGTTAGAAGAGTTGTTATTGCCGCGCGATCCTAACGATGATCGCGATCTCATTATGGAAATTAAAGCTGGCGCCGGAGGCGATGAATCCGCACTCTTTGCCGGCGACTTGTTGCGCATGTACCAACGTTATGCTGAAAAGCGCGGTTGGAAGACCGAAATTATCGATGTCACTGAATCCGAACTCGGTGGCTATAAAGATTTAACAATGGCAATTAAGGCAAAGGGCGTTCCAGAACCTGGACACGGACCTTATGCACGACTTAAATTTGAAGGTGGCGTTCACCGAGTACAACGCGTTCCTGAAACTGAATCTCAGGGACGAATTCATACCTCTGCCGCAGGTGTATTAGTACTTCCGGAAGCGGAAGAAGTTGAAGTTGAAATAAATCAACAAGATCTGCGTATCGATGTTTACCGTTCCAGCGGTCCTGGCGGTCAGTCTGTAAACACCACTGACTCTGCTGTTCGAATTACCCATATTCCAACCGGCATCGTCGTCTCCTGTCAGAACGAGAAGAGCCAGCTACAGAATAAAGAGTCTGCCATGCGCATCTTGCGGGCACGTATGTTGCAGGCTGCGCAAGAAGAGGCCGACAGAATTGCCGGCGATATCCGCAAGTCACAAGTTCGCACAGTTGACCGTTCAGAGCGCATCCGCACCTACAACTATCCCGAGAACCGTTTGAGCGATCACCGCGTTAACTTCAAATCCTCTAACTTAGATTCTGTTCTCAATGGCGAACTTGATCCATGTATCGATGCACTACTTGAGGCCGATAAAGCCGAGAAGTTGGCTTCAGGTGACCATTAAAGATTTACTCGTCTCGGGCAAAGCAGCACTTGCCGAGAAGTTGATTGGCCCAGTCGATGCCGAACTCATCTTGGCTCATTTACTTGGTGTTACTCGCATGGATATGCACTCTCGAATCATTGAGAAAACCAATGAAGAGTTAGAGATTATCTCCGAACAATTCCACCAAGCTATTAAGGACCGCATCGCCGGAACTCCGACCCAATACATTGTGGGGGAGGCCTCGTTCCGATATCTCGACTATGACGTTGGTCCAGGGGTATTAATCCCTCGACCTGAAACAGAGTTATTAGTAGATGAAGTTCTTCACCAGATGGCTTCAATGCCAGATCCCATCAGCGTCATTGATTTAGGTTCTGGTTCTGGTGCAATCGCAATTGCGATTGCCTCTGAATCTGCTGGCAAGAAGAACGTGCACGTGGTTGCAGTCGAGAAATCAACAGAAGCTGCGCTCTGGCTCAATATGAATATTGCTCGACACGACGTCAACGTTCGCGTAATTGTTGAAGATGTTGTCACCGCACTCGACGGCATTAAATGCGACATAGTTACCGCAAATCCACCTTACGTTCCTAATGAACAAGAGTTGCCACCCGAACTCAGCGCTGAACCAGCGATTGCCCTCTTGGGCGGTCCGAACGATGGCATGTTTGCCCCGAAGCAATTTATTGCAGCAGCAGCCCGCTTACTTAAACCCGGCGGATTCTTCGCTATCGAACACAATGAGATTCAAGGTCCCGCAATAGCAGCGGCGATGGCCTCAGATTTCGAAACCATCGCCCTGCATTCAGATTTAACCGAACGCCCGCGCTTTACAACCGGAGTTCGTCGTTAATAATTAAGCGTGCATATCCACATCGTGGCGCTTGTCAGCAATCCAGTCCATCAGCGCAAAGAGCACGCCGGAGATTACGAAAGTCACGTGAATCGCAATACGCCAGACCAACCCATCGTTGACTTCAGTATTAGCTTCCATAAAGTCTTTCAGAAGTTCAATCACTGAGATGGCTACTAGCGAACCAATCAACTTAATCTTGAGGCCTGAGTAATCGACGCGACCCATCCAATGTGGACGATCCACTGCGTGGCGAGCGGTCTCAATCTTGGAGACGAAGTTCTCGTACCCTGCAAAAATCACAATGAGAATCAAATTACCGAGCAGGGTCATATCCAACAATCCGAGAATTCCCAGAGTGGTGTGGTGGAGATCTAAATCGACAATGTCTTGTGCAAATTTCCAGAACTCCTGCACAAACTTAATGAGCAGGAGAACGAGCGATAGAGCTAAGCCGATATAAAAGGGAGCGAGTAACCAGCGAGTGCTAAAGAGCGTATGTTCGATAGCGCTCTCCATTGCATTATGAGTATTCGTCTTTACAGGTACTTCAGCAGATACTTTTTTAGCGCTAGCCATTGATTCCTCCGAGGTGTAGAAGTACAGATTACAAAAGACCGAACTCCTTTGCCGCGATTTTCAGCGAAACACGCGCATTAGGGTGTGCGGCATACTCAATCAGATTGTGCGCTTGTTCGCTCTGTGAGCGCCCAAAGCACGCGGCTGCTCCATTTTCAGTGACCACATATGAATGTTGGAATGAGGTGACTGCTTGCGTGATCAGGGGAATAATCGTGGAGGAGTCAGATTTGGCGTGCCATGATGGAAGCGCCATAAACGAACGCCCACCGCGAGAGTGCAGAGCTCCAACAATAAAATCAGTTGAGCCACCGAAACCAGAGTAAATTCCCCCACGAACACGCGAAGCATTTGCTTGATCATATAAATCCACTTGAAGCGCGGCATTAACCGAAGTCATACGCGCTTGCTGGGCTATCTCACTTGGGTTATTCGTCTTCTCCGTGCGCAACATCCGGACCCTTCGGTTGAGATGAAGCCATTGATATAACTCTTGCGAACCAAAGACAAATGAGGCGGTAATTGGAATCTCTTCATCTAACGCTCCTGCTTTATGCAGATTGAAGACACCATCGCTAAACATCTCGGTCCAGATACGTAAACCCGTGCGTTCTTTGAGGAGTTCGAGAACTGCGTCCGGGACAACACCGATTCCCATCTGCAAGGTAGAACCGCTCATTACATGTTCAGCGATTCTCTCGCCGATGGCTAAAGCTGTAGGGGAGAGTGGCTTATGGTGATGAACCGCAAGTGGCTCATCGACCTCGATGATAAAATCAATTTCATTCTCATATATTTGAGCATCGCCGTAGGTATAAGGCATGGACTTGTTTGCTTGTGCAATAACAATTCCGCCATGAGCGCGCGCTGCCTCTATTGCAGCCGGCAAAATGTTGACCTCTGTACCGAGTGAGACTGTGTCGAATCGAATTTCAGAGGTATGAATCAACACCACATCAGGAATCAAGTGATCACGAATTAGGACCGGTAACAGACTTAAGCGAGATGGAACATAATTAAGATTCTTAGACTCTCGCATTCCTGGCCCGACGAATGCAGTCTCGTGGGTGACACCCGCGCGATGAGGAATTGATGTTTGTGCATTGAGCATATGAAGTATGTAAGTAGGTAACGCTGCATCGACAGCTCCGAGCAGAGTCTGTGGAGTCGCATAGTTCCCAGAGGCCAAGATGCGTGGGTTTTCGGGTAATCCAGCTAATACGCTGGGCAGTTGATCGATGCTAATTCTTCTCACAACTGCATTCTTTCATCACAATAATTTGCGCCTCGCCAAAGAGTGAGTGCTAGGACTCAATCTCAGATTGATACGCTACTCAAATGGAGCAGATGTACACGGGAACGGAAGATCTCTCGCCTTTGCGCGCTGTCGCGCACAACTTACGCACACTGCCCAAAGCAATCTCACTTGGCGCTGCTGTCGCTGGAGTTCTGACGGTTCTGATTGGAACATTTGGTACTGGTCCCATAATTGTCCAAGCCGCCCAAGCGGGGGGACTGACATCTGATCAGACAGCATCATGGTTCTTTGCTGTATTAGTCGGTTCAGGAATTTACGGAATATATATGTCACTACGTATGCGCATGCCACTGCTCGGCGCATGGTCAACGCCATCAACCGCGCTACTTGTTACAGGACTAGCCACTCACACTATTAATGAAGCGGTTGCTGCCTATTTCATCGCTGCAATCTTGCTCACCATCATTGGCGCAGCCGGTCTGCTCGAAAAGATTCTCTCTGTCGTTCCGCGTCCTGTAACGATGGCGATGCTCGGGGGAGTCCTCTTCAACTTCGGAGTTGCAATATTCCCAGCCGCGATTAAAGAGCCAGCTGTAGTCCTTCCTATGATTATTGTTTTCTTCATTGGTCGTCGTTACAAGTGGCGCGCTCCTATCGTTGCTGCATTCGCAATTGGCCTACTTATTTCTGCACTCGTCGGAAAAGCACACCAACCAAATCTCAATCTCTCGATTGTTCATCCCACCTGGATTACCCCGCATTTCACTATTGGCGCTATTTTCACGCTCTCGATTCCATTGCTGCTCATGACTCTGACTAGTCAATATGCGCCAGGCATGTCAGTACTCACAGGATTTGGTTACAAAGCGCCGGTCAATCGCTCATTAGTAACTGGCGGACTTCTCTCTTTTGCGGGTGCTGGATTTCTCGGCAGCGGTGTGAACTCAGCTGCAATCACGGCAGCTATCGGTGCAGGTGAACATTCAGACCCTGATAGATCTCGTCGTTACACCGCGGGCGTTGTTTCTGGTCTTACTTATGTTGCCTTTGGAATATTCGGCGCGGCATTCTTAGGTTTTCTCGGTTCTATTCCAATAGCGATGCTGGCTGCTATCGCGGGTTTAGCATTAATGCCCGCAATCGCAAACTCCACCCATGAAGCGCTGATCGATCCGCAATATCGGGAAGCAGCACTCGTGACGTTAATGATCACCGTCTCTAATATTTCAGCCTTTAAATTAGGCGCACCATTCTGGGGTTTAGTGGGAGGCGTGATTGTGCACCAGATAGTTATCTTTAAAAGAAGGTAATTAACTGCCCCAATTGCGCATCATGCGAAAGTCATAACCAAGATCCCAGTCATCCCATTGTGGAGTGCCGGGAATTCCACCATCTGCCATTGCGATTACTGAGTGCAGGTGAGTGAGATAGACCTTGGAGCCCATTTGAATCGGGGTATCGAGTTTAAGAAAAACTTTCTCAATATTCTGTGACGAATCGGATGCACAATCTGGGTCACACGGATTAGCAAAGCGATATCCACTTCCAGTTGCACCCTTCGCGCTCCCGGTACTCCACTTTATGTCTCGGATTCCAGCGTATCCATCGGCGCATGCAGAGTAGAAAGTATCGGGCTGATATTGATCGCTGAGTTCACACATAAAGGTGAACACTTGAGTTGGGTCGGTGTTGTAATCGATAGTGGATGTTGGAGTGGGCCATGGCGCTGGATGGGGCATGGAATCGGCGGTTTCGTTATTGCGCGATACCGCAAAAAATCCGCTGACGACTAAAACTAATAGCGCGATACTGACAACAACCCACATCTTCTTCATAAGAACTAATCCTTTCAGCATTTGGAGCAATTGATGGGATAACGACAGCTGGTCGCAGACTATTTCTACTTGGGGCCACTGTAAACTTCCCCTATGACAACTAGGTTTCAGTACGTAGATACCAAGCTTGGCCAGTTGCATATCGCAACGCAGGGTGAGGGCTTCCCACTAATTCTTCTTCACCAAACTCCGCGTTCATGGGATGAATACCGTGAACTCATTCCATTACTCGCGCCTCATTACCGAGTCATTGCCATGGACATGTATGGCTTTGGCCAGAGCGCTAAGTTTCCAAAGCCACATACCATTGAAAAGTTTGGCGAGGGAGTTATTGCTCTTGCAGATGCATTAGGGATTCAAAAATTCAATCTAATGGGACACCACACCGGCGCACTCGTTGCATTAGAAACAACTGCACAGAACCCTGATCGAATCGCAAAGTTGATTATCTCCGCATCTCCTTATACAGATGCTGCCTACCGCGAAGAACATAAGGATGGCGATGGCGTTGATGACGCCCCCATAAGCGAAGATGGTCGCCACTTAATGGAGAATTGGGCAAAGCGATATCCGTTTTATCCGCAAGGAAAACCGGAGATACTCAACCGATTTATCCACGATTCATTGAATTTTGGCGTTGATCCGCTCGATGGGCACCAGGCATGCGCCCGCTATGTCATCGAAGATAAATTAGAACGCATCACACCAGAAGTTCTTTTGATAGCGCCTACCGAAGATCCTTTTGCTTTTCCGCAGATTGAAAAGTTCCAACGCGCACTCACCAAGGCAAAGACTCTGCAAACCGCTGTCATTGAGGGCGGAATGATTCCTCTCATGGAAGAGAAGTCTCCAGAAGTCGCAAAAGCAGTATTGAAATTCCTCAACACATGAAGATTTTGAACTAGAAAATATCTACTGCGCGTAACCGGACTTTCTGGCTAATCTGCCCACATGAGAATCCCACCTCGACAACATATTCACCCAGTTAAGAAAATTTTATGGAGAATTAACACCAGACTCCATCGCCGCACTTATAAACAGAAATTATCAGCTTGGGGCTCCATCTCTGGAGTCTTCGCAAATTACGATTTGGAAAAGGAGCGCCAAGGTTGGGAGAGATCCTTCTAGATTCAAAGTACGGATATTTACTCGAGTCCTAGAGTTAGCGCACCCAACTATCCGAGAATATCTCGGATAGTCACCAGGCGGGCTTCGATTTCTAGGGCCGAATCTTCCATGCCCTGTACGCGACAGTGATTCGCACGTTCTTGTTCAATATCAACAATAAGTTGCCAATCCTTATCATCAGTAAATCCTGCTAATGCTTGCGCATCAACAATATGGTTGCCCGCTTTCTCGTAATCACCGAGTCCGATGTGGGCTCTGGCGAGTACCAGATGGGCGTTTGCATGAAATTTAGAGTTGTTACAGAAGAAAGCTACATTCTGTGCGATAGCACCGAGTGCAGCGGCCTCGACATAATTGCCCAGTTTGTATGCGCAGTGAGCGGTTCGCTCATCGCACCATCCGACTTGTTCGATCATGCCTAAGGATTTGAAGATTTCTCGCGCTTTGCGGAAGTTGGCTTGCGCATCGGAGTATTGATCAAGTTCGACCAAACACCACCCGGCACTGAACAGAGATTTCGCTAACCATTTCTGATTACCTTCAACCTCGTTAAGTACGACCGCCTCTTTGTAGCACTCGAGTGCTGATGTCCAGTCTTCGAGTTCTGCAAACCATCCGGCTTGAGTGCGAAGTAGATCATCGATGTAGGGATATTGATCCCTGCGATAAATATCTACTGCCTTTCCAATCGCTTTGAGCGCATCTTCTTCTCTATGTAGTTTTCGTAGTGAGTGACCGATTCCCACGTAAGCATCTGCAAGTGCTGCATCTGCCGCAGTTGCTCCCATCGATTCGTAAATCTCGCGCGCTGTTTCTGCTAGCGCTAGAGCTTCTTCACTCGAACCGCGGTGCGTTGCTTGATGTGCGAGTTGAATCAAGAGCTCGGCTTTCTCTTGACCATCAGATCCGGGAAGTGCTTCCCACATCTCTTTCTCGCTTAAGTTCTCTCCTTTGATGTCGTCTCCCTTCGTCCATCCTTACTTGCGCCCTGGGTAGGGGAGACCCAGGACTACGTAACGTATAGGTGGCCACTGACATTCCCTTGGCGCCCTGCCTACAGCCCCCAATAGCGCTGCAAAGCTTCTAAAGAAGCCTTGCTCGTATTGGGAAACTTCTTGCGCCAACCTGCTAAAGAAACATGGGTAAGCCCAGCCCACGCGGGGACTGACTCATAAAGAACTTTGGTCAGGTTCTTACCCCATTCAGATAAGTCCCCAATCTTCTTTATGAATCCCACCATCTCTTCTAAAGAAGGATCATCTGGCTCAATCCTCTTTTGAATCGGAATGCTCACCCCATTCATTACCGAATGCCGCCCCAACGGAACTTTGAGACCCAGCCTTTTTTCTAACGAAGAATTGGCCGCCATACATTTCTTGCACGCCTCCCACGAATAGCGACTCTCGCCACCCGCCATAGTTCGCGCACAGACCCAACAGAGATGAAGGCCAGATGGACAATCGAGAATTCCGAGATTGATGGGAATTCGTTCTTCACAATTACAGCGCTGATTACCGCGCTTAAGAAGATCAGTGAGTTCAAAACAAGTGGTGCAAATTGCAAGTGCCATAAGAAGTACCGCCCTAATGGGCCTTACCTAGATAGGTAGTAGGGGCCCGCTCTTTCAGACCCGAAGGCCTGACCAGTCTTCCTTTAGGACCACCGTGCGCGGTGCGCGGTTGGTACCAAGCAAGCTAAAGGGCTTAACGCTTGGTTCTTGACGTAAGGAAAAGATAGCAGAGGCGACTGACAGGGCGATGTTGATTTCAAGAACAATATTTACTGCGTGTAATCAGACTTTCTGGCTAATCTGCCCACATGAGAATCCCACCTCGACAACACATTCATCCACTTCATAAATTCTTTAGGTCCCTCCGATTCTGGATTCGACCCCGACGCGTAGATCATCTACTTGGTATGTATCCGGGCCTCTACGAAGGCTTTGTTTCTCCAGCAGAGGGGCACACTTGGAATCAATCCTCGTAGATTCCAACGTATTAATTGCCTTCTTCGATTCCACTCATATCAATCATGCTGTTGTTAAAAAGTCGATTCCAAGAACTCAGATTCAGTTCGCAATATCTACCGCTTCAGTTATCGAGTGTCTTATTCGAGCCTATGACAGAGGATATGAATTTGCTATCGAATATGAGATCACCTTCCGCGAGTTAATTTCTGAACGGCTCGACCTTACTAATCCGATTGCCCTTCAAGCAGCTCAGTTGCTCAGCAAATATCGGATTTCATTTGTGGATGCGATTATCTGGGCAACCGCAGAATTTCATGGGCTAGTTCTCTGGACCTTGGATCGCCGCCTAGCCAATAAGAGCCCCAATATTCGTTACCTGCTAGAGGCTGAGTAGCCGATTAACGTTCGCTCTTCCACTTCTCCAAGTACTCCACGAAGTGGCTATTCGAGAGTGCATAATCTCCACGGACCGAACGGATAACTCGTAAAACTTCTTCCAATTTCATGCGATCGCGAAGAAGAATTAGAGCAGTAACAAGACCTGATCGATTAAGCCCCGCCTGACAGCGAATCAAGACAGTACTCCCAGCCTTCCATTCCGTATATGCCCAATCTGCAATTCGCTCTAACTCTGCCGCATGATCAAGGTCGAGCGCCGCATCCGGAAAACCAAATCGGAACTCTTTAACTAACCAACCCATCGGGGCAGAATTCGAATCCAAAGTAACAACAGCATCAAAGAATTTGCGATCGCCTACCGAGTGCAATCTGCGCACACGTGTGAGAGTCTCATCTTCGTGCGTTCCACCCATCCATAACCTGGGCAGAATTTCACTCTCGAGCGGGGGCTCTATAAAGCCATCTGAATCAAATGCCATTACTTATTCCACCTCTCATCGCAATCAAACCTCGACTTTAAAGGTGCCAATCTCAAGCTTGTAACCGTCCTGCAGAGTCTCGACAAACAACTTAGCAATCTCAGCGTTCTCACTCTCTTTGAGATCTAAGAATTTAATGAAGTTAGGCAGACCATCTGATGGTGGCTCCCAACCAATTTTGATTAGCCCCTTGCGATTATCTGCATCCAGCGGTGGTTTCACGCTGATATTCGATGCAGCTTCCACGGTGATATATCCACCCGGTTCTGAATAGCCCTGGAAGTAGATACCCGTATAAACATTAGACAAGCTTTCGATGGTGAACTGCTTACCTTTGCGACTGGCTAAGTATTCAAAGATTGTAGATTCCACAACAGACCAGGAGTTATCTCCCGTCGTGGCATTGGAATCAGATACTTCGTCAACAGGCTCTATGAC
>CAEZUD010000020.1_pt1 | contig 16332 bp, 12 predicted proteins | sample 7264381 | NCBI WGS metagenome assembly CAEZUD01 (sample SAMEA6813821, study PRJEB35770) | uncultured Actinomycetes bacterium | biome: Freshwater; feature: Freshwater reservoir; material: water | place: Czech Republic | collected 2016-04-20 | depth 0.5m m
CGGCGTCAGCGACGGAAGAGCCGCCATACTTTTGAACAATTAAACCCATAGGAGAAATATCCCGCAATAGTTGGGGGCGGGAAAGTTAATTAAGGAAATATCTCACATAATAAGATGCGTCAGCGTCTTAGATAATGAGATAAATCAGAAGTGCGGGCTATTCGACGGTTCGGCGTCCTTCAAAGGCACGACCGAGCGTGACTTCGTCGGCATATTCAAGGTCTCCGCCAACCGGCAGACCTGAGGCGAGTAGAGAAATTTTGATGCCCATCGGCTTAATGAGGCGAGTCAGATAGGTGGCCGTCGCTACCCCTTCAAGGTTGGGATCGGTGGCGATAATGATTTCTTGAATCTCAGTAGCACCAAGGCGAACCAAGAGCTCGCGAATCCGAAGTTGTTCTGGGCCAATTCCATCAATAGGGCTGATAGCGCCACCAAGCACGTGATACTTGCCGCGAAATTCGCGGGTCTTCTCGATCGAAATGACATCTTTAGATTCTTCAACGATGCAGATGGTCGAACTATCACGGCGTGGATCGCGACAGATTCGGCAGAGATCTTCTTCGGTGAGATTGCCACATTCAGTGCAGAACTTCACGCGCTCTTTAACGGTGCGCAGAACTTCAACTAGTCGAGTGGTGTCCACGCGTTCGGATTGAATAATGTGAAATGCAATGCGTTGCGCGGACTTGGGCCCGATACCAGGCAGACGACCGAGTTCATCGATGAGATCTTGTATCGCACCTTCATACATAATTAATCAGCTTTAGTTTCAGAGATTACTTGTGCACCAAGCTCGCGCATCAGGAGTGCTTGGCCCGTCAATTGATCTGCGTCAGAACTCTCTTCGTTGGTACGTGTGAGTGTCGGAGTATTCAATCCAGCATCGACAATGCATTCGATTTTGCGATCAAGGCCGGTGACGTCAATAAATGCTTGACGCAAGATCTCATCGGATTCTGATCGCTTAAAGGACTCTTGTGCGCCAGCGTTGACGATTGCAATCGTGATGATCTTCTCGTCTACCGCAACAACTTGTGCGCTGGCCGAAAGTAGCGACCAAGTGAGTCTGCGACGGCGTTTTACATTTTCAATAACTTCTGGCCAGAAGCGACGCAGCGCTGCAATATCCAGTGGTCCAGTTGGTTTATTGGGATTAACCGCTGGTGGTGCTTGGCGAATTGGTGCAGTTTTTTCGGCAACAGGTTCGGCAGGTGTGGTGGCAATCTTGCTGGTGACAGAGGTAGCAGCAGCTTCAACGATCGATGCCGGTGCGCTCTTTGTTGTCGGTGCTGGCGCAGGATTGTTTGCGACTGAACCGATGCGCTCTAATCTTTCGACTCGTGCAACAAGTCCGGCATCATCAGCGCCCGGCAGCAGTATGCGGCCGCAGATAATTTCGAGGGTAAGACGTGGCGCAGTGGCTCCGCGCATTTGAGTGAGCCCTGCAGCGACAATATCGGCCGCGCGAATAAGTGAACCAGTACCGATGAGATTGGCCTGAGTGCGCATACGACCGAGTTGGTCTTCCGGGATTTCGCGCAATATATGGCTGGCGTTCTCATCTAAAGCCGAGACAATCACGAGATCGCGCAGACGCTCAAGAAAATCTTGGGCGAAGCGACGTGGGTCATGTCCGGATTCGATAACACGATCAATGGTTTTAAAGAGCGTTGCAGCATCGCGGGCAGCAAGCGCGTCGACGGCCTCATCGAGTAGTGCGCCATCGGTATAACCCAGAAGTTGGATTGCAATCTCGTAAGTAACGCCATCTTTGCCAGCACCAGCAAGCAATTGTCCGAGTACAGAGAGCGCGTCACGAACAGAGCCACCAGATGCGCGAACAACTAATGGCAATACGCCCTTAGCGACTTTAACGCCTTCTGAGTTGCAGACCTTTTCGAGATGCGCCGCAAGAATGCCAGGTGGTACTAACCGAAATGGATAGTGGTGGGTACGCGAGCGAATTGTTGAAATTAATTTATCGGGTTCGGTAGTAGCAAAGATAAAGAGAACGTGTGGAGGTGGTTCTTCCACAACTTTGAGCAACGCATTTGCAGCGCCGGGTCCGAGTTGGTGCGCCTCATCGATAATGTAAATCTTGTAGCGAGATGAGACTGGTGCGAAGAAAGCTTTGTCGCGAAGATCGCGCGCATCATCAACTAAGCCATGAGTTGCAGCATCTAGTTCAATGACATCGATAGAGCCCGGGCCATTAGCAACTAAATCTTTACAGGATTGGCATTGACCACATGGATTAGGTGTGGGGCCCTTTTCGCAATTGAGGCTGCGCGCCATAATGCGAGCGCTCGAAGTCTTGCCGCAACCACGGGGGCCACTAAATAAATATGCGTGATGAATATTGCCGGAGGTCAGCGCATTGGATAACGGTTCGGTGACATGTTCTTGGCCAATGACTTCACCAAATGAGGATGGGCGATACTTGCGATAGAGAGCTAGTGACACAAGCACGCACCTTTCTTCTTAATTCCTGCAGATTCATTAAAGTTGTGTGGGACCCTCCGCGCACCCATCAGAGCGCACCTACCCTTGCTGCCTTCCAGCCCTGGGGGAGTTCAGTACGGTAATGCCACACGGAGGATCTAGGGGCAATCTTAGGCGTGCCGACCGTCATGCTGGGCGTGGTCAAAACCACTCGTGGCAGGTCTGGCTCGGTGTTCAGCACAGGTTTACACTACCCAAAGCAGCGTTGCTACCCTCGAAGGAGTCATTTATGGCCACTACCCCACCCACAACCCATACCGAATTAATTGAATGGGTAACCCAGGTCGCCAACTTAACTCAGCCAAAAGATATTTATTGGTGCACGGGGACAACTGCTGAATGGGACCAAATTACCTCCGCGCTAGTTGATGCCGGAACTCTGGTTCGTCTGAAGAAGAAGCCGAATTCATTCTGGTGCGCATCTGATCCCACCGATGTTGCGCGTGTAGAAGATCGCACCTATATCTGCTCAGTCAATGAATCCGATGCTGGTCCAACAAATAACTGGATGGATCCATCAGAGATGAAATCATTGATGACTGATTTGTACCGTGGAAGCATGCGCGGTCGCACTTTGTATGTCATTCCATTCTGCATGGGCCCGCTTAATGCCAAAGATCCTATGTTTGGTGTTCAGCTCACCGATAGCGCTTATGTCGTTGCATCCATGCACATTATGACGCGCATGGGAACTCCTGCGTTAGCGGCTATGGGATCGAATCGCCATTTTGTTAAAGCACTTCATTCAGTAGGTGCGCCACTTAATCCAGGTGATACCGATGTTAAATGGCCATGCAATGAAACTAAATACATCACGCAATTCCCAGAGGAGCGAATGATTTGGTCATTTGGTTCTGGCTACGGCGGTAACGCGCTACTAGGTAAGAAATGTTATTCCTTGCGCATCGCATCGGTAATGGGTCGCGACGAGGGCTGGCTTGCAGAACATATGTTGATTCTTAAAGTAACTCCACCAAAGGGTAAAGCGCACTACGTGGCAGCTGCCTTTCCATCCGCATGCGGTAAGACCAACCTTGCAATGCTCGAGCCAACTCTTGAAGGTTGGAAAGTTGAGACGCTTGGCGATGACATTGCCTGGATGCGCTTTGGCGAAGATGGTCGGCTCTATGCAGTTAACCCTGAATACGGATTCTTTGGTGTAGCGCCAGGAACGGGCTGGGGCACTAACGCGAATGCGATGCGCACGATCGAACACGGTAATTCATTATTTACTAATGTCGCACTTACCGATGATGGCGATGTCTGGTGGGAAGGTATGACCGAGGTGCCTCCCGCACATTTAACTGACTGGAAAAATCGCGATTGGACGCCTGAAAACGGCGAATTATCCTCACATCCCAACTCTCGATTCTGCACACCAGCTGCACAATGTCCGATCATTGCGCCGGAATGGGAGAACCCAGCAGGTGTTCCGATCTCTGCAATCTTCTTTGGTGGCCGACGTAAGACAACAATTCCATTAGTTGTTCAGTCTCGCGATTGGGAACATGGCGTCTTCATGGGTGCAACGCTTTCATCTGAAACAACTGCAGCGGCAACTGGCGAAGTTGGTGTTGTGCGTCGCGATCCGATGGCGATGCTTCCCTTCATTGGTTATCACGTCGGTGACTACTTCAAGCACTGGCTTGCAATGGGCAAAAAGCATGATCCAGCGATGATGCCAAAGATTTTCTACGTGAACTGGTTCCGTCGAAGCAGCACTGGCAAGTTCTTATGGCCAGGCTTTGGTGAGAACTCACGCGTTATCAAATGGGCAATCGAACAGATTGAAGGAGCTAATACTTCGGTAGCAACTCCAATTGGTTTAGTTCCTGCACCTGGCTCAATTGATACATCAGGTCTTGAAGCATCTGCCGAAGACATGAAAGAAGTATCTGCGGTCAATGTTGAGGAATGGCGCGCGGAACTACCTTTGATTCAAGAGTGGTTTACCAAGATTGGTAATAAATTGCCGTCAGAGCTCGATGAGCAATTTGATCGCTTAAAAGCTGCGTTGAAGTAAAACTACTTCTTTAGCGCATCTACTTGGCGGAATAATTCGTCGCGGACATATTCAAGTTCGCGAACGACGTATTCGGTGATGTCACCAGTCTTTAAGTGCTCTGGCAGAACATCCCAGGTGTATGTCTCAATCTCTAAATGGTTTGATAGCGGCGTGCGCGCATGTACGCGAAGAGCGTCATCAATACCTGAACGAGTGGTCTGGAATGGGCCAAGATCTTTGAGAAATACTGGAACGTGGAAATGAGTTCGCCATTCGCGAGGGCCAGGGTCGGCCTCCCATGCGGCAATCGCATCTTCTAAGTTCAGAAAACGAGTGATGACGCCGTTGCGAAGTTCAGTGGTCTGCGAAAGATAGATAGTTCCCGTGTACTTCTTGAGCTCTTCCACAATCTCTGGTGTTACGTTATCTACTCGTAGCGCAGCGGCTTCTTGAAGTTTAAAGATAGGAATGCCGGCACGTGAGAGTTGATCGATGTCATCGGCGATACTTTCAAAGGCTACGGATTGGTGGCAGATATCGAGAACGACGCCAAGGTAGCGACGGACTGCGCCAAATACTTCGGATAATGGTTGGCCGGAGTACTTGGCAATTTTCTCTGCCGCAGCAAGTGAATAAACCTTCTCTTGAAACCATTGGACAGTTTCAGGAATATTCTCAAGGAAGCAATATGGCTCTGGTTCCACTGCGAGTTTGACGCGATGGCCAGTCTTCTTCTCTAGCGTCATCAAGTGCGCGATGACTCGATAGATATTCTCATCAAAAGCGGCGATGTATTCAGGAGTTGTTGCCTTGGGGCGATACGCCAATGGCGCGGTTTGAATAGTTGGTTCTACTGATTGATCAGTAACTTCAGCCAAAATATCTGCAATATGCATCGTGTATTGAGTGCGAGCTTCAGTCGTCCAATCGGGCTCATAGACTTTCTCTTTAACAATCTCGCCCTTGAATGGTCCGTAAGGAAAGGCGTTAACCGTAAAGACGTATAGCTGATTATCGCTAAGGAATTTCTTTAACCATTGGCGCTCTTCTGGCTTTGCTAATAGCTCTTCGACAGATGCGTTAGCAAGGCGCAAGGAAACGCCCATAGGAGCGCTAGGACTAAAACGTTTCTTCACTTCTGGCACATAAGTGACTAACGAGTTCTTCATATCTGACCAGGTATCACCTGGATGAACAAGAGTCGAATAGGTCAAATGGCCATAGCCATTGCCGAGATCCACCCTTACTTACCGTTGCCGATGTGGTTGAAAGTAGCAGTGTTGAGATGTGATTGGGAATCGCGGGTTGTATTGAGGTATCCGCCGGTGGTGAAGTAGCGCTGTCCTGCAACCAGTAACTCTTCGGCAGGGAACTTGGTGATTACTTCACAACCTGTTGCAGTAACAACAATCTCTTCTTCAATGCGCGCAGCACCCCAACCATCTTTAGCTGGCCAGTATGTTTCGAGCGCAAAAACCATGCCTTCTTCAAGGGTTTCAGGATGATCGAAGGAAATCATGCGGCTAAATATTGGGCGCTCCCAAATAGAGAGACCGACTCCGTGACCATATTGCAATGCAAATGCAGCCTCTTCATTGGCAAAGCCAAACTCTTCGGCCTTTGGCCAGACAGCGACAATGTCAGCCGTGGTCGCCCCTGGCTTAACAAGTGCAATCGCCTTGTCCATATATTCACGGCAAATTGTGTAAGCATCGCGCTGTGCTGGTGATGCGGAGCCGACCGCAAATGTGCGGTAGTAACAGGTGCGATATCCATTGTAGGAATGGAGGATGTCGAAGAATGCTGGATCACCTGGGCGAATGATGCGATCAGAAAATACATGTGGGTGTGGCGAACAGCGCTCACCAGAAATTGCGTTTACACCTTCTACCAGTTCAGAACCTAAAACATAAAGAGTCTTTGATAACAGACCCACTGCTTCGTTCTCGCGAACACCTGGACGTAAGAAGGAGTACAAATCTTCATATGCCTTATCCACCATCGATGCAGCGGTAGTAAGGAGTGTGATCTCATCTTTAGTCTTAATTCGACGAGCGGCGAGAAATATCTGTTGACCATCTACTACTTGAATTCCCTTTGCTTGTAGCGCGAAGAGAACAGGTGGTTCGACGATATCGATACCAAGCGGTTCTTTCTCTAAACCGTAAATCTTGAGAACTTCATAAATCTTGTCTGCGACTTTTTCTGCTTGACCCGCACTTGGCGGAATTGCGCCACGAAGAGTGGAAAGACCTGCGCGCGATCCTAGAAGTGGGCCGGCATCGTGATGTGGTGCATGTCCATTTGCACTTGCATCTGCATGCGCTTTATCCAACCAAGGAGTTTGAAGAGTGTGGTGCTTTGCAGCTGAACCAAAGTCCCAAAGAATTGCTTCGCCACCACGAGGCAAGATCGAGAAACGAATCATCTTGTCGATGCCCCATGTGCCGATGTGGGTGGAAGTCATGTAACGAATGTTGTTGAAATCAAAGGTCAGAAGTGCGCCTAAACTTGAATTTTCCAGCTCAGCTTTCAGACGTGCTAAGCGTTGTGTGCGTAGGCGTTCAAAATCAACTCGGTTTTCCCAATCGACTCCATTGGTTCCGTACGTTGGGATTGCCATTGTTCACTCCTGTGGGATAGCTCTAGCCCGGTAATGGCTAGATGTTCTCTCCTAGTTAACACCAGCAAAACAGGGGTGTCAAGGTTTTTCAAGCGCCCTAATCAGCCCCTGAGGGCCTAAATCGGGTCAGGAATGGTCGACGTTATGGCCGTGGACAAACCAAATTCCACGAAATTGCGTGCTGCCAGTATTTCTAAAACGGTGCGGGATAGAGGAATCAAATCCCATGGAGTGGCCCGGGGAGAGTTGGAGGACTAGGTCGCCAATCGTCACTTCAAGTTCGCCGGCGAGTGCGTACCCATATTCAAAGCCATCGTGAAAAATCATGTCACCGGACTTGTTTGTCTCTGCGCCGGGTTCGTAGACAATCTCCATAAAGTTAACGGACTCTTCAGAAGTTGCAGCAAGCCGTTCCCAAGTAACACCAGAGTCCATCGTGATAATGCTGCGATTATTAGGATTTACCGCGGAAATTCGCGCTCTTGAGCTATCCCACACATCTGTTGGATGATCAAAATTATTTCGGTTAACTTCAAGATCATTTGCTTTTGTTGGAGCTGCAACAGGATCGCCGGCACTCTCAAAGAGAACGTCAACCGGGACACTTAAAAGTTTTGCCAGGGCATAGAGAGTTGCAACAGATGGTTGAGATTTTCCATTTTCAATCTGCGAAACAAATGAGGGCGAGACCTCGAGCTGGCGAGCAATCTCGCGAAGGGAGAGTCCGGTCTTCATTCGGATCTCTTTTAAGCGAGGTCCAAGGTAGGCAATCGGGTCAGTCATAACCTTCTCTTCCAGCAGTTAGCCAGAGCAGACCGCCCTGTATATGCCGTAAACCTACCGTGGAGTAGGGCCATAATCTGGCACCTGCCTAGTATAAAAGTGTTTAGAGGGGCTGTACACCCCTAATTTCTGGGCGTATATTTCCATATAAGCGTTTGCCACTACTGAACAGGGGAAGATTAGATGAAAATGAACTATGTCCACCACGTGGGCCTTATCTGTAGCGACCTCGATCGCTCAATCTACTTTTATCACGACATTCTGGGCTTCAAATTTCAAAATGAACCTACAGGCTGGTTTGAAGGACCTGAACTAGAGAAGGGCGTCAATGTTCCTAACGCCAAGCTCCGTCAAGTCTCGCTCTGGGTCGATGATAAAACCACCTTTGAACTTATCGAATATGCAGATCGTGCTGATACCAACGGAAAGCCAGTTCCCAACAATCACCTTGGAGCAGCTCACGTCTGCTTCCACGTTGACGATATCCGCGCTACCAAGGCTGAACTCGAATCCAAGGGAGTTAAGTTCTATAGCGATGTCAATGTAGTTGATGAAGGCCCACTTGCTGGCTGGCGTTGGTGCTACTTCAGCGATCCAGATGGATTAGCGCTAGAACTTATTCAATGGGATTACTACGACAAAGAGTTGCACGAATCAGCAGCTCAGGAGTACCTCAAGGTACGTCCTGCGCTAAGCGCGCTTAAGCCACTCTTCAACTAACAAGAACGGCTCCTTAATAAAAAAAGCCCTCGTACCATCCGGGGGCTTTTTTATGAAGATTTCTACTTCTTAACTTTAACCAGCACCTTCATCTGATCACCCTTAGGGTCAATTAGAACATCAAATCCCTTGGTCACAACATCATCAATGCCGATCACATTAGAGATCATTTTTTCAATGGGGTACTTGCCTGTTGCGGCAAGACGAATAACGCGTGGCCAATCGGTAAGCAAATAACACCAAGATCCAACATAGGAAATATCTTTCTCAGATAGCTTCATCGCATCAATGGTGGCTGGCTTTGTATGCAAGCCGGTTTGAACAATCTTTCCGCTACGGCGAACGCTATTCATGCAACCTGTAAGACCGCCGGTACTTCCCGAAGCTTCAACAGCCATGTCCACGCCGCGGCCTTCGGTGAGATCAGCGATTGCTGCTGCAAATGAATCATCCATCGGATTGAGAACCGGACCTAAATCTAAAGCTTTGGCAAAAGCTGCTCGGTGTGGGTTCGGCTCCGCAATAATTACTTGAGATGCACCAATTGCATTTGCGTAAAGTGCAGAAAGCGCTCCGATTGGCCCAGCGCCAGTAACCAAAATTATGTCTCCACCAATAACACCGACACGATCGACGCCGTATGCAGCAACAGCAGCTGGTTCTACAAGAGCTCCTGCTTGATCTGACATTGAATCCGGAAGCTTGGCAACTTGGTACTCCTTAAGAATTGCAATTTCGCCGAGGCCACCGGTGGGTGCTGACAATCCGGTGCAGGCAAAGAGCTCGCAGAGATGTCCACGTCCGGTGCGGCAAGGAATGCAGCGACCACAGACAATGGCAGGCATGATTGCTACGCGATCTCCGACTTTAACGTCGCGAACATCTTTTCCGATTTCAATGACTCGCGCCGAGAATTCGTGGCCAAGAATTTGAGGATTGGTAACACCGGTGAGTGGGTGTGGTTTTGTGGGAGTGACGATGGCGCCAACAACATACTCGTGTAAATCTGTTCCACAAATACCGCAGTAAAGAACCTCTACTGCTACCTCATCTGCAAGGGGAGCTCCTGGGGCGGCAACTTCTTCGATGCGAATATCTTTCTGACCATGAAAACGTGCTGCCTTCATTTCTTTCCTCCGGATCGAGTGAGTGTGTATGAAATTGCCGCAAAAACAATGAGCAACCCTTGGAAGAGGTACTGATAGCTTTGTGTCAGATCGAGAATGACGCAGGCATTGAGAACTTGAATCATAAGAACTGAGCCAAGCAAACTTCCGATAAATGAACCACGACCGCCAAGCAGGCTGGTGCCTCCAAGTACAACAGCGGTGATGGATTGCAGGGTGTATGAGGTGCCTTGTGCGGGATCGCCAAGACCAATTAAGCCCATGATGATGACTGCGCCTACGCCAGCAAAAACAGCTGAGGCAATATAAGCGCCGATAATGGTGCGATTGATATTGATACCGAGGCGACGCGCAGATTCTTCATCGGAGCCAGATGCCCGCAAACGCACTCCCCAGTTGGTTCTGCGCAGTAAGAGTTCAAAGACGATTGCCGCAATAATCAGAATTATGAATGTGTAAGGAACTGGTCCAATCTTCAGGAGCAGAAGTTCAGTAAAGGTGGCATTGAAATATCCCCCTGGTGCTGGTCGAAGGAGATAGCCAATTCCGATGAGCGCGATGTAGACCGTAAGAGTTCCAGCAACCGGAGTGAATTTTGCAAAACGAATAAGAGCTCCGTTAATGACTCCTATTAGTATGGCAAAGACGAATACAAGAATGAACCCGATAAGTATTACGACGATAGATTTCTTATCGTTAATAAAGAATGAACCTATAACCAGCAAGACGCCAGATGCCGGTCCTACTGAGAGATCGATACCTCCCGTCATAAGAACGATCGTCTGGCCAAGTGCAATGAATCCCAATCCAGTTGCTAGGCCGAGAACTGCATTGATGTTATAGGAACCAAAGTACATATCATTCTTTGAATAAATAAAGAGGGCAAGGAGAGCAATCATTCCCATTAGGACTGATGGAGGTAAAAAGTCAGAACGCAGAATTCTGCGGCGACGAAGTTGTTTTTCAGTAACGAGATTCTCTTCTGCAGTCTTTAACTTCGTAGAGCTGATAGCAGCAGCTACCATTTTTGACTCAGTGATATCGCTGCCTTCTAAAGTGCTGACAATGTGTCCGCGCGACATTACATAAACGCGATCACAAAGACCTTCTAGTTCTTTGGTATCGGACGAGTTGACGATAACTGGGATACCACTTTCGGCAGTCTGACGCAGAATCTTATAAATTTCGGCGCGAGCACCCACATCTACGCCCTGAGTAGGCTCATCAGCAATAATCAAAATGGGATCAGAGAGAAGCGACCTAGACATGACAATCTTCTGCTGGTTTCCACCTGATAGCGCTGAGACATCAGCATCCATGGATGGGGCTTTTACATCGATTGATTGAAGCGAGGCATGAACTGTGCTGGTCTCTTTCTTGCGGCTAACAAAAATTCCAGAAGTTAACTTATTGAGTGCGTTAACCGCAGCATTTTCGCGAACGGAGAGCGTCATCATGAGGCCTTCGCCATGGCGATCAGATGGCATATAGGCAGCCTTATTTAGTAATTGCTTACCTGTCGTAGGTTCACCACTAATTTCAATTGTTCCAGAGAACTTATCTAGGCCGGCGATCGCGCGAAGAAGTTGACTCTGACCATTTCCGACAACGCCTGCAATTCCCACAATCTCTCCCTTATTTGCGGTGAGAGATACATTTTGAAATTCAGGACCAGAAATATTGTCCACCTTGAAAAATTGCTTGTCACTACTGAGCCCGCCGTGCTTAGGTGGGAATGTTGACTCAAGTTCGCGTCCCACGATCAGAGTCATGATTTCATCATCCGAAATATCTGCAATCTCTTTAACTCCGCGCCATTTTCCGTCACGAAGAACGGTGACTCGATCCGCAAGCTCGCGAACTTCGGCTAGTCGGTGGGTGATATAAACAACCGATGTACCTGAAGCCGCGATTTTCTTTATTCGCTCGAAGAGAATTTCAACCGACTCTTGTCCTAATGGGGCTGTGGGTTCATCGAGAATTAACACTTTCGGATTGACGGCAAATGCCTTTGCCAGGTCAAGTAGGTGCTGCTGGGCTATGGAAAGGTTCTCAACACGATCCTTGATGCTTACAGTAAAACCGAAATCATCGAGCATCTTGCGCATGGTCGCAGCGGGCGAACCCTCGGCAAGCAAGAATTTTTCAGGAACAGAAATTTTAATATTTTCTTCGATAGAAAGATCAGGGAGTACCGCTGGGTGCTGGTGAACAATAGCCAGACCGAGTTCGGTTGCTTGATGCGGGGAGAGTGAGGCGATAACTTCGCCATTAATTTCAATAGTGCCAGAGTCTGGTTGCAACGTTCCAGAAGCGACATTCATAAGAGTGGACTTACCGGCGCCGTTTTCACCGAGAAGTGCGTGTATTTCGCCAGCGCGGACTTCCAATGAGACATCTTGCAGGGCAGCGACACTGGCAAAACTCTTCGAAATATTCGAAAGGATCAAAGGAGAGCGTGACACTTGTGCACCTAATTTCTTCTGATTACAGCTTCTTTTTAATGAGGAAAATCAGATTGGCTACGAAACGCAGCCAATCTGATTCATTTTCCTAACTTATCTTTATTTCTTGGTCAGCTTAGTTGGTCTTCAACTTCGCTTGTAGATCGCCTGACATCTTTGCAGAAAGGTAAACATCTCCTGGGAGATCCTTACGGCAAGATACTGGTGATGGCTTTCCTGATACTGAATCTTCAAACAAGTTTGAAGGGAAGATCTTTGTTGCTGGCTTCTTTCCACCAGTTGCTAGAGCGACTGCCCACTGTGTTGCCAAACGTGAGTGATCGTTCTGTGTGGAAACTGTCATCAACTTGAAGTCAGGCTGTGTTGCCTTGTTATCTTCGTAGAAGCAAGAAAGTACGTTGCCGTCTGAAGTTGCGATAGCAGGAACTTTCCAACCTGAATCAACAGCAGCTTGGAGAGCTGAAACCATTGAAGGACCGAAGTCTGATGTGATTACATCAATCTTTGGGTACTTAGCGATTGCAGCAGTCAAGACTTCTTGAGTCTTTCCTGGATCCCAGCCGGTTGCCTCGAATGGAGCTGTTCCGATGAACTTGTACTTTCCAGTTGTACCGAGAACAGATTCAAGACCCTTTGACTCATCTGCGCCTTGGCTGTTGCCAGCTGGGCCAGAGATACGAAGGATGTTTCCACCATCTGGAAGGTTCTTCTTGATCCAGTTACCCCATTGCTTGCCTGAGTTAACGAAGTCAGAACCGACCCACATTGTGTAATCCTTGCCAGCAGTTCCGCCAGCCCATACACGGTAAGGGATTGTTACAACGCCAGCTTTGTAAGCTGAACGAAGTGCAGGAAGCATTGCTTCACCAGCATCTGGGAATACAACTAGAGCCTTAACGCCCTTAGCAACCATTCCCTTAATGTCAGAGATAGCCTTGTCTGTCTTGCCTTGTCCATCTGCGTAGTAGAGCTTTGTAACGCTTGGGCAGAGCTTAATTTCTTCACGGACAGCGGCAGTTGTTACTAGACGCCAAGAGTTTCCACCGAATCCATCAGTGAAGCCCATTGTGATCTTCTTTGGTCCGCACCATGAAGGGAGTGCTGCGTTAGCTGATGAAACAGCAACAACGCTTGTAGAGGCTGCAAGTGCAACGATAGCGATAGCGCTCGCAGCTACAGTGGCTCGAGATTTGAAGCGTATCAAGTGATTTCCTTTCCTAGATGTGCGGCATCCATTGACGCACTTTCGACGATCTTGCGAGGTCGAAACTTAAGTTAGACAGGCTGCAGTTCCCTGTCTCGTTTCTTGAATGAGAAATTCGTAGATTTCCAATTCACTGCATAGAGGGCAATTCCGAGCATGAGAGAGACTGAAATGACGATGGTGCGCACTCCGTAAGGAACTCCCAAAGAGAGTACGAACATGTCGAGCTGCTTTAAGAAGAGTGCGCCAAGGGCTGATGCCGCTGGGAATCCGCGACCACCAAGAAGAGAGGTTCCGCCGAGTACAACGATTGCTACCGAAGGAAGAACATAGTCATCACCTTGGTAGGCAGTGGGTTGTGAAATAACACCACCAAGAACTACTCCTGCTACGCAATAGAGAAGTTGGGCGCACACATATGCGCCAATTTGATAGCGAACAATCTTGAGCCCGGTTGCATGCGCCGCACGAGGATTAGCGCCGACAGCTTCAAACCGGCGTCCGAAAACAGTGCGCTTCAATAAAATAGTGACGATTATCGTGAAGATGATTCCAAAATAAAGTGAGTGGGGTAGTCCCAAAATCTTGTCATTAGTAAAGTGTGAGAGACGATCAGTAGTACGACGTGGGCTTCCGCCAGAGAGTGCCATCATCACGCCGTATAACAATGCATTAACTCCAAGAGTGGCCACGATGGAATTAAGCTTTGTTTTAGTAATAAGAAATCCGTTTATTAATCCGGTAATAATTGCGGCGCCAAAAGCAGCTGCCACTGCAGGTATCAAGCGGTCATCGTTGCGATCAGGTCCCCAGGTAACAATCACAACTGTTAAAGAGACTGCGCCAGCAACTGAAAGATCGATTCCGCCTTGTTGAACAACAAGGGTTTGCCCTAAACCAATAATTGCTAGGCACGCTGCAAAAGGAAGCATTCCCAATTGAGCAATTTTGCTCACGCTAGTTGGGGCAATAAGAGCGCTGGCGATGTAAAGAAGGATGGTTGCGCCAAGTACTGTCTTCATTCCGCGCGAAATCTGCAAGCGTGCTGAACGCTTTAATTCACGGACGGGCGGAGTACTCATGGTCACCTTTCAACTCTCTGTAAAGTGAGACTGTACATAGGGATAGAGGGCGTTAACAAGGACTTTCTATAACGTTTTCATCAAGATTCACGGATATAGCGAAAGAGCGCGGCCATATCCGCAGCGTCAAACCCCGCGCTCGCAGCGTGGGCATAGAGCTCGCGCACGCCTGTTGCCGCGGTCAAAGGGGTCTGGGAGGCCTGGCCCAGGTCCAGGATTAGCCCCAAATCTTTGAGAACGGTGTCGATCCGCATAGCCACCGGAGCCTCTGGCTCCAAGAAAGCTGCTCGCTTGTACTTAACAAAGGGGGCGGCGATAACGCTCTCTTCGAGGACGTCATAGGCCGCGCTCGCTTCGATTCCATTGGCAGTAGCAAGTGCAAGGCCCTCGCTCACCGCAGCACTCAAGGTGTGAACAATGAGATTGACCGCCAACTTCATGGCCTGGCCCGCCCCGGCTGCTCCGAGAAAGGCAGTCTTCTTAGCGAAAGCAGAGAACACGACACTTGCCTGATCAATTTCAGATTTGTTACCACTGGCCATAACAAGGAGTTGGTGTGCGGCAATAGTTGCAACACTTCCTGATACCGGAGCATCGATGAACGCAATCTTCTTAGCGCTTAAAGCTGCGGCTAGTGCGTGCGCACTTTCCACTCCGCTTGTTCCCATATCTACAATAATTAAATTTGCTTTAACGCCATCCAAAACGCTGGAGTCGTCCAAGAGAACAGATTGTGTGACAACACCATTAGTGAAAGTGCAGATTGCTAAGTCAGAGTTAGAGAGCGCCGCCTTCGCTGTAGGAGCAACTGAGAGCAATGGCGAGGCTATTGCTGTGGCAAGTTGATCGGCAGTGCTTTGATTTCTATTCCAAAGCGTCACGTTATAACCGGCGGCAACAAGTTCCTTTGCCATTGCAGCGCCCATCTTGCCGACGCCTAATATTGCGACATTCTTCATGTTAGACATTTTGGGGTGTTACCAAAATCTTTCCGTTTGCCTTACCGCTGGCAAGAACTTCAAATGCTTCGTTCACATTTTCCAGGGAGTAGATTCGGTCCGTTAGAAGTTTTGCTACTTTTCCTGAGGCAAGAAGTTCTAGCGCTTCTGGCATATCGTCCTTGCAAACATGAGCAACAGTCGTTTGAAGAACTACTTCGCGAAGGACGGCATCAGCAAATGGGAAGTCTTGCGGGGTCTTGTTGAGGCCCATCAGCATCAAGATTCCACCACGCTTAGCAAGCGCAAGTCCACGTGCAGCAGCACCTGGGGCGCCTGAAGTCTCAAAGACCACATCTACACCTGCTGGAATGAGTGCCTTAATTTCAGCTGGAGTGATTTCCGGTGAAATCAAAATGGTTTTAGTTGCGCCTAATTGTGTTGCAACATCTAATCGCTTTTGATCAATGTCCATCGCGATGATTTCCACTCCGTAGCTTTGTAAGGCTACACAAGCAAAAGAGCCAATTGCTCCAACGCCAAGGAGAACGACTTGATCGCCCTTCTTTACGCCTGCGCGACGCACCCCGTGAATACCAACCGCTAGCGGCTGTGCAAGAGCAGCACTCTCGTCCGAGACGCTATCTGGAATCGGAACACAAATATTCTTTGGCGCAACTGCAAATTCTGCTAGCCCACCATGAATACTCAAACCCAAGGTGTAATAGTGATCGCATAAATTGGTGCGACCTTCTTTGCATAGCGCACATTGACCGCAAGAAACTCCTGCACCGCACGCTACTCGTTTGCCCAACATCTCTTGGGCACTAGCACCTGCTTCAACAACGGTTCCTATAAATTCATGCCCCAAGATAGTTGC
>CAEZUD010000021.1_pt1 | contig 16011 bp, 16 predicted proteins | sample 7264381 | NCBI WGS metagenome assembly CAEZUD01 (sample SAMEA6813821, study PRJEB35770) | uncultured Actinomycetes bacterium | biome: Freshwater; feature: Freshwater reservoir; material: water | place: Czech Republic | collected 2016-04-20 | depth 0.5m m
AAGAGTGATCTCGAAGTCCATATCGATACCGGCATCATGCACGGCGCAGATGTTCTTGCCGCAATCGCACTCGGTGCTCAATACACCTACGTGGGTCGTGCCTATTTGTACGGACTTATGGCAGGCGGACAAGATGGCGTAGAGCGCGCACTCGAAATCATGCGTGGTCAGATGATTCGTTCGATGAAGTTAATTGGCGTAGAAACCTTGGATGAACTCAACCCAAGTCATGTGCGAATCCTCAACACTCATGCTGGGCTGGGAAAACTCCCCGAATAGCAGTTGCGCTTGTATACCCCTAGGGGTATAGTTCGAATATGCCCACTAAGAATGAACCAAGCCATGTTCTGTCAGATCACGAGCAGGTCGATGCCATTATTAAGCGTGTAAATCGCGCACAAGGTCAGCTCGGAGCAATATCGAGAATGCTTGAAGAGGGCCGAAATTGCGACGAGATTGTGATTCAGATGTCGGCCGTCAGCAAGGCTGTTCATACCGCCGCTTTCACACTCATTGCCGCGAGCCTCAAAGAATGCATTGTTGAGGATAAGAAGAATTCACAAGCCGTCACAGAGAAACTTCAAAAACTCTTCTTGAGTTTGGCCTAATAATGAAGAAACTAATTGCAGTACTACTTATCAGCGTCTTCGGACTCAGCGCATGTGGATCCTCAGGAGGAACCGTGACCAATATGAACTCAGCAGAATTTTCCAAGAAGATTTCAGAACCTTCAGTCGTTGTCCTTGATGTCCGCCGCACCGACGAGTTCGTCGCAGGCCACCTAGCAAGCGCCCTTCATATCGATGTAGAGGCCGCGAATTTCGAGAGTGACGTAGCAAAGTTAGATAAGACGAAAACCTACGCTGTCTACTGCCACAGTGGTCGCCGCTCTCTTATAGCCGTAGATGCGATGAAGAAGGATGGCTTTGAATCGCTAGTAAATCTAGAGGGTGGAATCTCTGATTGGATGGCGACCGGCCATCCGGTAATAACGTCATGAGAGTAGTAATCATTGGTGGAGTAGCTGGCGGAATGTCCGCTGCTACCCGACTTCGTCGCCTTGATCCCGAAGCCGAAATTATCGTCTTTGAAAAGAGCGGTCACGTTTCATACGCTAACTGCGGGCTTCCTTACTATGTTGGTGGAGTTATTGAGAATGAATCCGATCTCCTTCTGCAAACCCCTGAATCTCTGCACAAGCGTTTCCGCTTAGATGTACGCGTATCGACTGAAGTTCTTGCTATCAACGCGGCAGCGCATACAGTAACTCTCAAGAATCTCGTCTCCAGTGAAACCTCAGAAATGTCATACGACAAACTGATATTGAGCCCCGGAGCAAATCCTGTCGTTCCACCGATTCCTGGTGTCGAGCGTGCGCTCACCCTTCGCAATATTGAAGATGTGGAACGTATTGCTGGCGCTGTTGCGACAAAGCCTAGGAACGCGGTCGTCATCGGCGGTGGTTTTATTGGTGTAGAAATCGCAGAAAATCTAGTCCACAAGAAAATCCCTACCGTTGTTATCGAAGCAGCCCCACAGGTCCTTGCTCCACTAGATCCAGAGATGGCTACTTTTGTTGCAGAGGAAATTACTAAGCACGGTATCGATTTGAGACTCGGTAGCGGAGTAGCCAGTATTTCCGAGAGCTCCGTGACACTTTCAGATGGCTCAGTACTTCCTGCCGATCTCATCATTCTTTCAATCGGGGTGAAACCTGAAATCGGTCTAGCGAAAGCGGCCGGATTAGATATCACTTCTCGAGGCGCTGTCGCGGTAAATGATTTCAATCAGACGAGCGATCTAGATATTTATGCAATTGGTGACGCAGCAGAAAAGAAGGATGCCCTTGATGGCGCTTCTACCTTAGTTCCGCTAGCAAACCTAGCTAACCGTCACGGCCGCACTGTTGCAGATCACATCTGCGGATTGCCAGTCCGTGTTGTTCCGGCTCAAACAACTGCAATCGTTAAAGTCTTTGATTTGGCTGTTGCAACTACTGGTTGGAACGAGAAACGCCTCAAGGCTGCGGACATTAAGTATTTAGCGATTCATACGCACCCAAATTCCCATGCTGGTTACTACCCAGATTCAAAGCAAATGTCTTTGAAGCTTCTTGTTGATCCCAATTCCGGAAAGATTTTCGGAGCACAAGGTGTTGGTACTGACGGTGTTGATAAGCGCATCGACGTAATCGCCACAGCAATGCGTGGCGGAATCACTGCTCCGGAATTAGCAGATCTTGAATTAGCTTATGCACCACCATATGGATCAGCAAAGGATCCGGTTAATATGTTGGGTTACGTAGCCGAGAACTTGATTTCAGGTTTAACTCAAAGCGTTCAATGGAGCGCTGTTGAGCAAATGCACAAAGATGGTTGGTCAATTGTTGACGTGCGAAGCGCAGGTGAGTTCGCCAATGGAACCATCCCTGGTGCTATCAATATATCGGTGGATGAAATGCGCGAAAAAATCGCAGATGTACCTACCGGAAAAGTGATTGTGACTTGCCAAGTTGGCCAGCGTGGGCACGTTGCCACAACACTGTTACGCAAATTGGGATACGAAGCCGTCAATCTTGATGGCGGGTATCGCACCTGGAAGAACTCACCTGCATTTAACTCAACTAAGGTAAAGGAATAAAGAAATGTGCAGACAAGTAAAATGTCGTAAGTGCGGAAAACCTACGTGGGCTGGATGTGGGCAACATATCGAGCAGGCTCTCGCCGGGATTTCAAAAGCTAATCGCTGTCAGGGTCACCAGAACGATCCAAAAGAACCTGGTCTATTTTCCCGCCTATTCGGAAAGAAGTAAGGAGAAAAAATGTGCAGTGCAGTTCGATGCGATAAGTGTGGCAAGGCCACTTGGTCAGGGTGCGGTCAGCATATTGAAGAAGCACTAGAAGGCTTTCCTGAAGATCAGCGCTGTAAGTGCGATGCTGACCTTTCAGCGTGGGTACCCAAGTAATCTCGCTGTTTCCTCAAGCCTCAGAAACCTTGTAAACTCCACTCACCACTTGGAGACGTCGCATAGCCCGGTCGAGTGCGCCTCACTGCTAACGAGGTAAGGGGTAAAACCCTTCAAGAGTTCAAATCTCTTCGTCTCCGCCAGATTCACACTTGTTCTCTTTTCTATGAAAATTGCTACTTCCTCACCCATAATCCTGCGACTCAATTAGGTTGAGCGCTCGAGCTGGGAAAGAGGAATTTAATGAAAAAGAATTTTGTGCTTCCAATAGTCATTGGGGTGGCGGCGGCGCTTTTTGCAGGCGGCGCACTTACTGCAGATAAATTGATCACTTCAAAAATTACCTCACAAGTCCAAGCTGAATTACCTAAATCCACCGGTATCAGCGCGTCAGTTCCGCTGAGTGATTTACCAAGTAATTTAACCTCACACAAAATTAGATCTGCGGATATCAAGATTGAAAAGTTTGCCTTAAAAGAGAGCAACGTAAAACCAACAGTTGTAATTGCTCTCACCAATATCAGCAAATCTAAACCAACTCTAATTGGCTCATTAGATGTGACCGCAACTATTCCTGCATCGACAATAATTAGTTCCACTGATTTTGAGGGTGCTCGGATTGTAGGCAATGCTCTGCAAGTCCCTGCGGGCATGGGTGGCCTAGGGCAAGCGCTGCTTATCCCTAAATACTCAAGCAATAATCTCTATTTTGAACTCCAAAGCCTAACCATTTTTGGTAATGAAATTCCTGCCTCTTCATTACCGGCCGATATCCAATCTCAGGTGAAAAATAAGAGTTTGCGAACCTTAAACGTCCCTAAGGGTTTGAAAATCAAGTCAGTTTCGCTTAGCCCAAAAGGGCTCGCCGTAAATCTTCGGGGCAATAACATTCAACTTGGCAACCTAGGTTCTTCGTTTTAGGAGTGAAAATGAAACTTGATATTAAGAGAGTATTTCCTAGAGATCCAGCGAAATTTGAAGGTTTGCGGGGCATTCGCCTAGTTACAGCCCTTTTCATCGTGTTGGTGGTAGTCCGTAGCTGCATACATCTCTTCGCTTCCGATGGTGGCGCGCACAGTATTGCTGGCGTTGATACTTCGGTAGAAGGAGGTGAAAACATCATTGCGATGTTTCATCAATGGGGAGCGATACAACTCCTCCTCGCACTTCTTCTAGTTGTTCTGTTCTTCCGTTACCCAGGTCTAACTCCATTAATTTTATTATCCCTCGCCATGGATCCTGTACTGCGGTTTGTTTCTGGACAAATTCAACACTTAACTACAGTTGGAACTCCACCAGGCGAAACTTTCAATTCGGCAGCTCTCTATTTGCTGCTCGCTCTCTTTATTGCTTCGCTAGCTAAAAAATAGGGAATTCAACCATCAGTAGGTAGCCATGATCTGGTGATGTATTTATTGCTTTTCTTCCATCCAAAATTTCAACCCAAGAACTAATTATTGCCGTACCGACACCTGAAACAATTTGGTCTTTTGTAACTCCTGGCCCATCGTCAGAAATGATTAGTTCAGTTTTGCCCGCGGCATCTGTTTTAACACTTATTGCGACACGATTTGCCGGCCCATGAACAAGAGAATTCAAGAGCGACTGCTCAATAATTCGAAATATTCCGAGTAAAGAATCCGTCGGTAACGTTTCAGAGACGGTATCGATTTCTAAAATAATTTCCATACTTGTTCGGTATTGCTCCACCAAGACGCTAAGCGCGCCTGAGAGACCGCCTACTTCAAAATTTGGCGCAAGAACTTCTACTAGATTTCGGAGATCGGAGGCTCTTGTACTTTCAAGACGATGTATCGCTGCCTCAATTACTTCATTGACATCCGGCGATGATTTGCCCGCGATAGACCTTAACTTCATGCCAATAACCATCAGATCTGATTGCACGCGATCATGCAAGAAACGTGAGGTTTGTTCGCGTAGCTTTTCGTCTGCTTCGACCAATTGCTGGCGATCAAGCCGTAATTCATCGACTAATTGGTTGGCGTTAGCCAGGCGATCAGTGATCTTGCGCTCAGCTTGGTGCATTAGGGCTATCGCAATTAATCCCAGCACGAGCGAACTTCCAAATACATTGACATTCAATGTGACTAGCGTCTGGTTGGAATGGCCGATTTGTTTCTGGAGGAAGTTATTAATTTGGGGGAGTATAAGAAAGTTTATGTATTGAAAGGTAGCGACTTCGAGAACATATAGCACTGTGCTATTTGAGCTCCAGAATCGATATCTATTGAGCAGCAAAGCCCCTAATGCGTAAATACCGCTTGGAATTGCTGAAACTAGAATAATGATTCCACCGGCTCGCCAACGCTCGTGGCCAGCGGGAAGATAAGCGATGAGGGTAACAAATCTGGAAAAAAATAGAGCGAAGAAAAAGAGGAAAATTAAGTATGGGTTATAAGGATACGGGCCAATCAGCCTTACAAACTTCTTGAGACGTTGATGCATTATGACATTCTCATTAGTTCCATGTATTTAAGAACCGCAGCTGTTTTTAAATCCGAGGTTTCATCCGAGTCTGGCACTAAGACTGCATACGAACGGGAAAGTTCTTTTCGCACATATGAATAGGAGAGTTCTAATTGCGCCGCAATATCTTTAGGGCTCTTTCCTTGTGAGCTAAGAGTCATGATGGTTCGTTGGCGCGGAGTGAGCGAAAAGAAGATAGATGACTCGTTCTCCTGTGTGTGCTCGTCCTCAATTAGTATCTCTTCCCAGTTGCCTTTGCCAGATGAAGTTTCTTTCAAAATTCTTACATAATCATCAATGCCCATAGTTGCGGACTTGTCGAAGAATGACCATCCGCTGCGCATATTCTTAGGAACGCGGTTAACCATCGGTCTAACTGAAAATTGTGAGTAAATAACAATAGATATGTATTCGTTTAAGTTTCGGAGAGCAATTCCAAGTTCGATCCCATTTAATCCATCTTGATCGAGAGCAAAATCGATAAGTGCAACATCCGCTTTTGTGGCTAGCGCACGATCAAGTACTTCTTCAGCGCGACCAAATTTCCCAAGTAATTCCAAAGCAGGGCTTCCACCCAACATTTCGCCCAAGATATTTCGTAAAGCAGGATCGTTTTCGATGTAAATCAATCGAGTAGGCCGCATGGTCAATTTTCCCATCCTGCTGTGAAAATAACTTGAACAACTGTCACATCTGTTCTCTTATTTGCTCTATCTGCGCACCCTTCCCCACATTCAGGCTCAATCCAACTATTTTCTCCCATTAATAGATGCAGTCGGCACATGCGTAATTTAAGGAGAGAACCCGTGATTATTGATTTTGATGATGTTGACGGATTTGACGATTCCTCATCCCCGTCGCGATCTCGACGAATGATTTCTATGCTTTCAATAGTTGTCATGGTCATTACTGGCGGATACTTCTTGCAGACAACTCTTGCTGCAAATATCACTATCAACTCATCTGGCAACGTTGAGTTCGGTCAAGGAATGACACTTACTGCTGCCTGTTCTGGTTCAAGTGTTCTCACCGTTACACCAAATGCCAGCTTTACAAATTCATCTGGCGCGGGTGCTTTCTATTTAAATACCATTACAGTCTCTGGTATTCCCGGTGGATGTGCAGGTGTGGATTTTAATATCTCTGTTTATGATTCAACAACTTCAACACCGCTCTCAATGTTTAACACTAGTTCTAAAGTTGCCACTGTTTGGAATAACGCAGGCACTTTCCAAGCCGGCACTGGCAGTACAGGATTAAGCGTGTCAAGTGGATCTGGAACTTTCACCGTGACATTCACAAATCCAGTTGCACTTGCATCAAATGTGGCAAAACTTTCCTTGCAGAGTTCAACACATGCCCCATATGTCTGTGCGACTGATGGGGTCTGTGCAGTCGGCGATACAAGCGCCAGCGGCGGAACCATCTTCTATTACTCAGTAGCGGCATTTACTGAAACGGGCACTGCCTGTGCAAGTAATTGTCATTATCTTGAGTACGCACCATTAACTTGGATGGGAACAAGTGCTGAAGGTCCATATAACTTCTTCCAGACAGTAAGCAATACTTACGCCGGTTCATTGATCTCGGGAACCTTCGATAACTTTGGATCCGGATATAACAACACAGCGGTGCTTATAGCTGCTGGAGATACCCAAGGTGCGCCATCGCGCGCGAAGGCCTATACCGGACCGAATGGCGACACAACCGGACAATGGTTTGTGCCTTCGCGATTTGAGTTAAATGCTCTCTATGACTCAGCTGCTAAATCGTTAACTACATTTAATCCAAGTGATTACCACACCTCGACAATGGCATCAGCTGGGCAATGTAAGTCACTTAACTTCCAAAACCGTTCCAACAATGCGCAGAACTGTTCAGTGAACAACCCTTACCGTATGCGTCCAATCCGAGCCTGGTAACTGGGTGAACCTGTAACCTAGGCGAGTGCCTCAATACAAGATTGCAGTCGTCGGTGCTGGACCTGCGGGCTATTTCACTGCGCAGGCACTCCAGAATTCTCAAACTGAAGAGCTAACCTTTGCCATCGACATGATCGAACGCCTTCCAACTCCATGGGGTTTGGTTCGCTCCGGTGTCGCACCCGATCATCCAAAAATTAAGACAGTCTCCAAGGTATTTGAAAAGGTCGCTGCAGAACCCGGATTTAGATTATTTGGCAACGTTGAACTCGGCAAAGATATTGAACTCAAAGATTTGGCTGAGCGTTATGACGCGGTCGTAATGTGCACTGGTTCTTCAATCGGCAAGAAGCTTGGCATCCCCGGCGAAGACCTTGCAAACTCGCTCTCAGCTGCAGAATTCGTTCCTTGGTACAACGGCCACCCCGATTACTCAGATTTAGATATTGATCTCTCAGGCAAAGTTGCAGTTGTCATCGGCGCAGGCAATGTTGCGATGGATTGCGCGCGCATGTTGGCGCTTAATCCCATCGAACTAGATACAACTGATACTGCAGATCACGCAGTCAATGCTTTGCACGCAAGTTCAATTCGCAAGGTCTATATCGCAGGCCGCCGGGGACCAGAGCATGCAGCATTTACTAGCCCTGAACTTCGCGAGCTACCAAAATTAGAACATACCGATGTCTATTTTGATTCTGACCTAATTGAAGATGCGCATAAGCGTGCAATTTCGCAAGCTGAATTTGGTGAACTCGAAAAGCATTTGGCAAGCAATCTTGAAGCGATGCGCCTTATTGCTGAACATCCCCATGCGGGCAATGAGCGCTCTATGGAATTCAAATTCCTCTCAGCACCCAAGGAAATCCGCGGAGAAGGCAAAGTAGAAGAAATTATCTTTGGAATTAACCACGTTGTAGACGGAAAAGTTGTTGATACGGGCGAGACTTACTCCATTAAGTGCGACTTAGTTATTACGGCCATTGGCTACGAATCACTTCCCATCCAAGGCGTAAATTTTGTTAAGGGCAAGATTGATAACAACGAAGGACGCGCAGGAGGAAACATCTACACCGTCGGTTGGGCCAAACGCGGCCCTTCGGGAGTAATCGGCACTAATAAGAGCGATGCATCAGATGTAGTAAAATTACTTATCGAAGATTTGAAATCTCCTAAATCAACTAGAGATATCACTGAACTAATTTCGTCGGGCCATCACATCGTCGATCAGAGTGAATGGCAACGCATTAACGCCGCTGAAGTTGCGGCAGGGGAGCCACTCGGAAAACCTCGTGTAAAAGCCACTTCTGTCGCTCAATTACTGAGTTTGGGGCAGGGATAATCAACAGGTAGGATTGCCCAGCACTACATAGAACGCGCCTGTAGCTCAACGGATAGAGCATCTGACTACGGATCAGAAGGTTAGGGGTTCGAATCCCTTCAGGCGCACACAGACTTTTCTTTCAAGATCAAGACGATTGAATCAGAGAGTTGATTACACAATAAGATTGGCTAATGCCCACACGGTCAACAGAAGTAGTAATTGCTGCCCACAACCTTAAGAAGGTCTATGGGGATTTTGTCGCGGTAGATAGCATCGATTTCAAAGTGAGAAAGGGCGAGTCTTTTGGACTCTTAGGCCCCAATGGTGCAGGCAAGTCCACCACGATGCGGATGATGTCGGCGACCATGGAACGCAGCGAAGGTGAATTAATGATTCTCGGATTGGATCCGAAGCAGGATTCACCACAGATTCGCGCCCACTTAGGCGTTGTTCCTCAGCAAGATAATTTAGATGGTGAACTAACTGTTGCCGAAAATCTCTATATCTATGGAAGATATTTTGGACTATCACGTGCTTACTTAAAGCCGAAAGTTGAAGAACTTCTCGATTTTGCACAGTTACAAGAGAAGCGCAACGAGAAGGTAGAAGCGCTTTCTGGTGGAATGAAACGTCGTTTAACTATCGCGCGCGGCCTCATCAACCAGCCTGAAATCTTGATGCTCGACGAACCCACAACTGGTTTAGATCCACAAGCCCGTCATATTCTCTGGGATCGCCTCTTTAGATTGAAAGAAGAAGGCGTCACGCTCATTCTGACCACTCACTATATGGATGAGGCAGAACAACTCTGCGACCGCATCATTGTCATGGATAACGGCAGGATTATGGCTGAAGGGTCCCCTGCAGCACTGATTGCAGAATATTCTTCTAAAGAAGTTCTTGAACTCCGCTTTGGTTCCAATAAGAATGCAGAATCGGCTAAAAAATTGGCAGGCTACGGAGATCGACTTGAAATTTTGCCAGATCGAATTCTTATTTACTGCACTGATGCTGAATTAGTCCTTGAAAAAATTAATCACGATGGTATGAAGCCATTGACTTCACTTGTTCGACGTAGCTCTCTAGAAGATGTTTTTCTGCGCCTTACCGGACGCACTCTGGTGGACTAATGAGCTCCATCAATCGCCAAGTAAGTCGTTGGACTGTACTTAGAGCCGTAGAACATAGGCTCTTGATTCAGAAAAAATGGTTTGCATCAATTCTTATGTTTGGGATTGGTAATCCCACCATCTATTTGCTCTCTATTGGGCTGGGAATTGGTTCGCTTGTAGATTCCAATACAACCGGGGTCGATGGTGTTAAATACTTAACATTTCTCGCGCCAGCATTACTCGCAAGCGCCGCAATTCAATCTGCAATGACAGAGACTATGTTTCCGGTGATGGCTGGTTTTATTTGGGCTAAGACTTTCTTTGGGATTCGCTCTACGCCTATATCTGGCAAACAGATGGCTAATGGAGTCTGGATTTCAGCAATTCTGCAAGTAACTTTTACGACCGGAATTTATTGGATAATTCTCTGGCTCTTTGGCGCGATGGACCATAAAGGATCCTGGCTATCTCTATTCACTGCTTGTCTGGGTGGCTTAGCGGTGGGCGCTGTTTTGTTATGGATTGCTTCAGTAATTGATCACGACGATGGATTTCTAGCAATAATTAATCGCTTTGTACTGATGCCTATGTTCTTATTCTCCGGAACGTTTTACCCTCTCGCAGTACTTCCTCTCTATGTCCGATGGCTCGGATGGATTTCACCACTTTGGCACTCAACAGAGCTAGGTCGTTGGGTTAGTTATGGTCACTCAGTTTCTGGTCGCTTAATCGTTATTCACTTTCTCTATCTTTTCCTCTGGATTGCTCTGGGATTGAAACTAGCTCAAGCCCGATTTGAGAAGAGGCTGGCAAAGTAATGATTCTCAATGCAGCTGTAGATTCAGCGATCGCAATCGCTGAACGTCGTATCGGAAAACCTGGCGAGCAAGTATTTGCCGGGCGTCCATACGTCATGATTCAACGCGCATTTCTGGCCTTCAAAGGTTCTTCTTGGTTTGTCGTACTCTCTGGATTTGTAGAACCTGTTCTCTATCTCGCCTCCTTTGGATATGGACTGAGCAGCCTTGTCGGCCCTATGACTAGCTCGGGTGATTCAATTTCTTATGCCGCTTTCATTGCACCAGGACTTCTTGCAACAAGCGTTATGAATGGCGCAATTTACGACTCCACCTTCAATGTCTTTTTCAAAATGCACCACGGCAAGGTCTATAACGCGATGCTTGCAACTTCGCTCGGGCCGTTGGATGTCGCCATGGGTGAGATTGGTTGGGCGCTGTTGCGTGGATTGACTTATGCAATTGGTTTCATGATTGTTGTAGCGCCATTTGGATTGATTCCGAGTATTTGGGGCTTACTTGCCATACCTGCAGCAGTTCTTATTGCTTTCGGTTTTGCATCAGTGGGCATGGGAGTCACGTCCTACTTGAAAGACTTTCAGCAACTCGAATGGATCAACTTCATTATGTTGCCGTTATTTCTATTCTCAGGAACTCTGTACTCCACCGACGCATTTCCACGCGCTCTTCAAATAATTATCGAAGCGCTGCCACTTGCCCAAGCAATCGCGCTCGTCCGAGATCTCACTCTTGGCCAAGTGCATTTAGGAACTCTGTGGCACATTCTCTATTTTGCGGTAATGATTGTTGGCGGATTATTTTTCACCACACATAGATTGCGAAGTCTCTTCCAGAAATAAGAGCTAAACCCGCTTACCTCCAGGAACGACCCTTCTTACATACATTGCCGAAATTATTGTTAGTAGGGCCGGGAGGAACATAGCTTTTCGGAGCGATGTGAGTTCAGCAATCCATCCAATAAAAGGCGGACCGACCAAAAATCCAAAGTAGGCAATTCCCGAGACCATCGCTATTGCTTGCGATGGAGCAACTCGTGACTCATAAGAATCTTTCGCAATATCTCCGGCTGCACTGAACATCAACGGTAAAACTATCGATACTCCGATGCCTACACAGAACCAACCGAAGGTAATTCCTAGTGGGCCACCTATGAAAAGTCCTATAGATAAACCGGTGCCAGCAATCAGCCCGAGCACCGTAATTGAATTCTTTACGCCAAATTTGTGGGCAATATGGTCACCAGAGAGGCGACCAACCACCATCATTGTGGCGAAAACGATGTAAGGGAGAGTGGCGATAAATGGAGATGCACCAAATGTTTCACGGAGAAGAATTCCACCCCAGTCACCGGAGGCTCCTTCCGCAACCGCTGCACAGAAACCAATGAAACCCATTTGCCAAAAAATAAGTGGCGGGCGTGCACGAGTTTTTGATTCCAAGGAATGTTGATCGGCCGAGGCAGGAAGAAGATTTCTGCCAATATATAGATGGAGAAGCAGATTAAAGGCTGAAATAGTGAGCAAGTGAATCAGTATTGGGATGTTTTGCTGCGCAAAAAGACCGCCAAGTGAACCTCCTAATACTGCGCCAATCGACCACATGGCATGAAACCTGCTCATAATTCTCTTATTAGAGCGTAACTCGATTGCATGAGCTTGCGCATTCATAGATAAATCTTGCCAAGAGAGAGTGAATCCAAAGATAAATAATGCGATACAGAATGGCACAAGCGAATCGATCAATCCGAGTACGGGGTAAAAGAGAGCGAAAGTAACGCCACCAATAATTGTCATAGGAGCACTTCCATACCGAGCTGCATATCTGCCCACAATGGTGAGCGCTGTTAATACGCCAAATGCCGCAAAGAAAAGAGCAGTACCAAAAGTTCCAGTAGAAATATCAAGCAGATCTTTAAAATCGGGAATTCGAGAGAGCAAGGTTCCGATGGAAAGGCCATTGAGAATAAAAGCTAATCCATTAGCACGAGTAGCTTTTTGAATTTCTTTAGCGTTCAAGACTCTATTAATCTTTCGTACTCAATCTTGCTACAGCGATTCATCACAATATTCATCTCTGCTGACTGTGCTCGGTCATAGATATCTTGGTCACTCAAACCTAGTTGTAGCCAGAAAGTCTTAGCATCAATTGAAATCGAATCCTCGAGAACTTGTGGCGCATCAGAAATATTCCGAAAGACATCAACGATATCGATTGGATCTGGTATCTCTGAAAGACTGCGATAGACCGGTCTCCCAAAAAGTTCAGAGAGAAGTGGATTGACGAAATACACCTTGAGATGGGAATTTTTAATTAACCAATCGGCTACTCGATAGCTGGGGCGATCTGGCTTGTCGGAGATACCAACAATGGCGATGCTCCCGGAGGCGAGCAATAGCGCCCGCAGATCCGCATCATTTGGCGCTTGAATCAGCAATTTTTCTCCTCAATCCTCTTCACGCAAGCCTATTGCTTGATTTAAAATATAGTCATGTCCAGTAAGTCATTGGCAATAGAGATATTGAGCAAGGCCGGAATTCCACTCAATAGCCACGAACCTTGGAGTATTCAGGTCCACAACCCTAAGTTATGGGACCGCGTCATGTCTCAACATCAACTAGGCCTCGGTGAGGCTTATATGGATGGCTGGTGGGATTGCCAGGCAATCGACCAGATGCTCACTCGATTGTTGGAAGTCGATGTGCTTTCCTTTCTAAAGATTTCTCCCACCGTAGTTGCTCACGTTGCTAAATCCACGCTCCTTAATCGACAGACAATGAAGAAGGCGGCAAAGAACGCTAAGCATCACTACAACATCGGTAATGACTTGTATACACGGATGTTGGACTCTGAAATGGTTTATAGCTGTGGTTATTGGAAAAATGCCAAGGATTTAGAGCAAGCACAATTCGCAAAATTAGATTTGATTTGTAAGAAACTGCAACTCAAGCCTGGAATGAAAGTCTTAGATATCGGCAGCGGCTGGGGAGGTTTCTTACGCCATGCAGTACGGCACTATGGCGTACAAGGTTTTGGAATTTCTCCAGCTGATAACCAGATTAATCTGGCTCGAGAGAAATCTGCTGGATTAGATATTAACTTTATCCAGCAAGACTATCGAGACCTACAAGGAAAATACGACCGAATTGTCTCTGTTGGAATGATGGAACATGTCGGGCCGAAGAATTTGGGAACATTCTTTACTAAGTGTGATGATTTGCTATCTGAGGACGGAATGATGCTTCATCATACGATTTCGTCAAACTATTCAAAACTGGTAACCGATCCCTTCTTTGATCGCTATATATTTCCTGGCGGCGTACTGCCTTCGTTAGCTCAAATATCATTAGCAACAGAGAAGAAATTCATTATCGAAGATGTACATAATTTCGGCCCAGATTATGATTTAACGCTCCTTGAATGGCATAAGAACATCAATGCCAGATGGAGTGAAATTCCCACCTACGACGAGCGATTCAAACGGATGTGGAATTACTATCTCCTGAGTTCAGCCGCCGGCTTTAGAGCCCGTAATTTGCAGTTATTACAAGTTGTTTTCCGCAGGTTACATGCTGAAGGAAAGTACGAGACTGTTCGCTAGACTCTATAAATGGCTAAACCAGAGAAGCTTGCATCGAATCAATTTGATCATTTCTATAAGGGTGGTTACAAGATTGGTGCATTGCGCCATGGACCTGGCGGCCCGATGCGCCCCGAGGAATGGATTGGTTCAACAACTACTCGCTTTGGCGAGAAGACAATGGGCCTTACAACTCTCGCCGACGGTACAACTCTTCGTGATGCCATCATCAAAGATCCAGAGAGCTGGCTTGGCTTAGAACACACTTCTACCTTTGGCCCAAGTACAGAAATACTCGTCAAACTGCTTGATCCTGATCAACGACTACCTGTTCACTATCACCCCAATCGAGCCTTTGCTCAGAAGCACTTGTCCTTACAACATGGCAAGACTGAAGCATGGATTATTTTGGAGGCACCAGCAGGTGCAAACGTTGGACTCGGTTTTTCGCAGGAGAAGAGCAAGAAAGAAGTTGCGGCAATGGTTGAAGCGCGTGACTCCACGGGTCTAATTAATTCACTACAAAAATTTGATGTCACTGCTGGAGATGCAATATTGGTTCCATCGGGAGTACCACATGCAATTGGTGCTGGAATTTTTGTAATGGAATTACAGGAACCCACAGATTTATCTGCCTTGCTTGAATGGAATGATTTTGCAGTAGATGGCACGGTCGATGGTCACTTAGGTCTTGGCTTCGACACAGTTCTTGATGCCCTTCGCTACACCCCAATTGAGAGAGCTGAAGCAGATTCATTAGTAACAAAGCAACGTCTATCTGAATCATCCAATACATCTATTTTCACCGGCGCCGCAGATCCATATTTTCGAGCAGATTATCTCGGCCCCGCTTCACCGCGGATTGCTGCTGGATTTGGAATTCTGCTTATTCTTCAAGGAGTTGGAACGATTACTTTTGAAAATGCTTCGGAACTTCCGGTGGAGAAAGGCGATGCCATTCTTATACCGGCATCTGCAGGTTCTTGGAAGATATCTGGCGCTCAAGGAATATTGGCCCGCCCGCCGCTGGCATCAAAATCAACCTTGGCGATCTAATTTATGTCGCTATTCAAAGGCACAATCGAGCTCAACGGAATTAATGTAATAAATGAAGTAGAGCGTTCAGGTAATCCCCGTTCACTTTTCTGGCCCTGGGCAGCTGGCAATGTTTCGTTGCTCGCACTTAGTTACGGTTCATTTTTTCTTGGCTTTGGAATTTCATTTTGGCAGGCCACATGGGCAGCGATAATTGGAGTAATTGCCTCATTTATTTTGGTCGGTATTTCCTCCCTCGCAGGCAAACGAGCAAATGCCCCAACGATGATTATCTCCCGTGCCGCCTTTGGAGTGAAAGGAAATGTAGTACCCGGTCTGCTTTCGTACCTTGTTTTTGTCGGCTGGGAAACCGTCTTGGTCTCGCTCGCAACTCTTGCAACCGGGACAGTCTTTACTCGCATTGGCCATGTTGATCCAACTCTTTCAAAGGTCCTCGGATTTATTGTTGCCGCAGGTCTAACAATTCTTGGTGGAGTTCTGGGGCTCTCGGTGTTAATGAGAATTCAAAAACTTCTTACAATCGCCACACTTATTCTTACCGCCGGCTATATGGCTCTGACTATTAGTAAAATTGACTGGACCAACATCTCCAATCTTCCTGCTGGAAATATTCAGGCATTTCTCGGTGCACTTATTTTTGGCGTAACCGGAATCGGACTTGGTTGGGTTAACTCTGCTGCGGATTATTCGAGATACTTACCCCGCAATAGTTCTTCACGAGCCGTTATAGGTTGGACGGTCTTCGGTTCA
>CAEZUD010000022.1_pt1 | contig 15959 bp, 16 predicted proteins | sample 7264381 | NCBI WGS metagenome assembly CAEZUD01 (sample SAMEA6813821, study PRJEB35770) | uncultured Actinomycetes bacterium | biome: Freshwater; feature: Freshwater reservoir; material: water | place: Czech Republic | collected 2016-04-20 | depth 0.5m m
AAGGAAGTTTGGTGGTTTCAAAGTAGGAGAGATAGGCGTCTAGCAGTGGTGCGCTTTGACGTAACTCACTATGTCCAGAAGATGAATTCACACCCCGAGCCTAACTTCTCGGCCTGCAGGAAAGAAATGAGGCTCTAGACTTTACCCATGACAACACTTACCTCACTGCCACAAGAGCGTCGGTTGGTTACCGCAATTCCGGGACCAAAATCTCTCGAGGCGCTTAAGCGCCGTACCGAAGCGACATCTGGGGGACTAGGTATGGCGATTCCGGTCATTATCGAGCGCGCAAGTGATGCAATTCTTCTCGATATCGATGGAAACCAGATTATTGATCTTGGTTCAGGCATTGGCGTGACTGGCGTTGGCAATTCCGCACAACGTGTCGTTGATCGTGTTATCGAACAGGTACAAGCATTTACTCATACTTGTTTCACCGTTGCTCCGTATATGGGCTACATCGAAGTCTGCGAAAAACTCAATGCAATGGCTCCAGGAACTCACAAGAAGAAGTCAATGCTCGCCAACTCTGGCGCTGAAGCAGTTGAAAACGCAATCAAGATTGCACGCCACTACACCAAGCGTCCTGCAATCGTTGTCTTTGAACATAGCTATCACGGCCGCACAAATCTAACGATGGCGCTGACTGCAAAGAACATGCCATACAAAGATGGCTTCGGACCTTTTGCGCCCGAGATTTATCGCGTACCAATGCCTTATTCGTTCCACTGGGTGGGCAACCAAGCCACCATTACACAAGATGCTATTGATATGGTTACTCACAAGATTGAGAAAGAGATTGGCGCACACAATGTTGCTGCCATCTTGATTGAACCAATTCAAGGCGAGGGTGGATTTATCGTTCCACCGAAGGGTTTCTTACCTGCACTCTCTAAATTTGCAACAGATAATGGAATCGTCTTTATCGCAGATGAAGTTCAGACTGGCTTTGCCCGCACTGGACATATGTTCGCCTGTGAAGAAGAGAGCGTTGTTCCAGATATGTTGGTGACCGCTAAAGGCATTGCTGGTGGACTTCCACTCGCTGGTGTCACTGGCCGTGCTGAAATCATGGATTCATCTCACGTATCAGGTTTAGGTGGAACATACGGCGGCAATCCCATCGCATGTGCTGCAGCGCTTGGTGCGATGGAGACCATGGAAGCAGAAAATTTAGTTGCGCGTGCTCGTCATATTGGTGAGATTCTTACAACTTCGCTGAAAGCACTTCAAGCCAAATATCCTGTCATCGGAGAAGTACGCGGTCGCGGCGCAATGCAGGCGATCGAACTTGTTGAAGCCGGAACTAAGAACCCAAACACTGATGCGATGAACAAGGTTGTTAAGTATTGCCAGAGCAAGGGCGTGCTTGTCCTGACTGCTGGAACATACTCCAACGTCATTCGCTTCTTGCCTCCTATCGTCATCACCGACGAACTCCTTAAGGATGCACTGAACGTTCTCGACGAAGCCTTCGCTTCGCTCTAATGTGCTCCATCGCTGATCGCCCTAATACGGCGCTCATTGTCATAGATGTCCAGAACGGCGTTGTCGCCGATGCCTTCAACCGCGCTGAAGTAATCGCGAACATCAATACTCTCGTCACGAAAGCTAGGTCAAAGGGTGTACCTGTTATTTGGGTTCAACATTCTGAAGAAGAGATGCCTATCGGATCCGAGTATTGGCAAATTGTGTCTGAGTTGTCTCCGCTCGAAACTGAGCCCCATATTCGCAAGGAGTATGGCAGCTCCTTTGAAGCGACTAACCTCGATCAAGTATTAGCTGAACACAAAGTCGGCAATCTAATTATCTGCGGTGCTCAGACAAATAACTGTGTTCGCCATACGTCGCATGCAGCGCTCGAACGTGGATATGACATCACTCTGGTTGGAGATGCCCACACAACATCAGATATGAATTGGCGAGAGTATCAAATCAAGGCTGACCAGGTTGTCTCTGAGCAGAATCTCGCCTTTTTGAATTACGCACTACCCGGACGAAGCGCCAAGGTTCTCAACGTTGCGGATTTGCTGTAAGTAGCGACTTAAAATCTATGTGACGACGAGTTAGATGTGTGGACCTTGAGAGATATTAGAGATTACAGAGAGTAATTCGTGTATTTTCCACAATGAGTAAATCTTGAAACCAATGTCAAACTAATCTAATTAATTGAAGGATTGAATTAGATTGGATTTAAATGAAGAAGAATTTTGTTTTGATTTGCTTATTACAAGTATTAATCTCCGCTCTAACCACACCCAATGTTTCAGCAGAGATAGTTCGCGTTCCATATGGAGTAGATTCAAATGGCAGAGGCAATAGGACTTTTGAGGTAGCCAATCTGGGCAATGGTTGTGGTGGAAGATCAGACTATCCACATATTTCTGCCCATGTTCCAAATACAGTTAACGTAACGGCATCAACCACGTGCAAAGGTGTTCAAGTGAGCATCGAAACTACTTTGTCACGGAAAGGTTGGTTCATTTTTCGAGAGAGTGTTACAAAGAAGAGTAGTGGATTTTCAAAGGTCTCTGTTAATGTGTCGTTACCGTGCAAGTGGAGAGTCGGCAATCCTCCGATAGAGTACATAGTGAGTTCTTTTCACAAAGAGGCTCGCGGAGCAACTGCTACTACGGCTGTACATCGCTTCATTAGGTGTTAGGAGGATACGAAGATGAAGAGAAGCTCTATATTTTCTCTTCCTGATGGAATGATTGCCCGAATCAATTTCAATAAATCACCAAGCTGGCTTCGACTTCTCTCACTAACACCGATAATGGACGCATACGCATATTCATTAGCCCTAAATCGAGGTCTTGGCGAAATATGGCCAATTGACGATAAAACAGCCATTGAAAAGTCCTTTTCCGAAATTGGCTGGGTAATACACGAGAAGCCGATGTCTGATTACGAACTCTTCCTAGAAGGGGCTGTCGCACACTTTCGACCTCGTACCTCGAAATCAATCAAAAGTTATTGGCTCCCAAAAGCGTTCTCCCCACTCCCTCTAACTTCCTGGGGGAGAGAAGAGAGATCCAGGCGATTTGTGCATATTTCAAATGGAACTTATATGGAGTACAAAAAGCAGAGAATGTCCTAAATATTTTTTAGTAAATTTAGGATAGTTGAATTGTTAGTTCGCTTGGCTGATAGTGGACATATTGAAATCATCCACAATCATTGCAGGAGCAGCGACTCGTTCGACATCTCCGGCCCATTCACGGGGTTGAGTGATTTCGGTCGAACCAGCAGCAGCAATTCTCTTTAAGATCTCCAAAGGTGAGTCATTCCAACGGAAGTTATTGACTGCTCCGATGACCTCACCATCTCTAATCTCATAGACGCCATCGCGTGTTAAGCCAGTGAGTAATTGAGTAGATGGATCCACCAGGCGGATGTACCAGAGCGTTGTTACAAGAAGTCCGCTCTTTACCTGAGTAATCAAATCTTCTTTGCTGCCCTTGCCGCCCTCAACTTCAATGATCACGTTATCGCCCCACGGAGAGTGGGCCAACCCAGTCTCTGCCGCGGTAGCGCGATTAGTCATGAGATTAGAGAGAACGCCTTTAGTAAAGAGTTCAGTTTTTCCTGAATCAATTCCGTTATCAAAGACAGAGGACATCGAGCTAGATGACTTTGCCACTTGATAAGGAGCAGATTCAATTCCTTTATAGGAAGGGTCGGAATAGATATTGAGTGGAAGGTTTGCGAACTTCTCACCAACTCGAGTCTTACCTTTCGCAGCGGAGAATGCAGAAATCCCATCCGCTGCATCTTTACCGCTTGATAACCACAACATGTAAGTAAACAGATCGGCGATGGAACCGGAAGGCAGCACTGTTTGGTACTTGCCAGCAGGCATATCGGTGCGACGTGATTGCCAATCCAGGCGAGTGCGAATGGTCTGGTCAATCTGAGCGACATTAATAGAATCGAAATTGCGAGAAGCTACGCCCTCCCAAGTGGAGCGGGTGCGATTGTGAGACTTGCCGTTCATTTCAATGCGGCCATCGGGTTGATCAAAGCGAAGACGAAGTCCACCTTTAGATCCGACCCATGTGGACTTGCTGGTGTGTTCGGCGTAACCAAAGAGTTCGATGGCATCGGCCTTGGAGTGCTTGAACATATCGCCGAGGTCGCCGACAAAGTTCTTAAATACTGCTGGACCGGTTGCAGGATGAATCGCGGCCCAGTCACCGAAAGATTTATTTGTAAGTAGCGGTGCGGCATCTTCAGCTTTTCCAGCAGCGCGCGCAGCAGCACCTGCTAGCTGTGCGAGTTCTGCGCAATCATTGAGTTCAACAGATGAGCGTGAGACCGAGCCCGAGGCCATTCCGCCATCGACTGCGACGAATCCAATAACTGTGACATCTTGTTCGGCAATGACACCGTTAGTGGTGAGAGTGCTGCTGGCCCAACGGAGATTGGCTTGAGTTTTGCTTTCGACAATGACGATGCAATCGTCGTAATCTGCAGCAGCGGTAATGCGTTCAATAATTTCTTGCGGAGTCATCATGCGCCTGCCTCCGATGCGGTGTTGAGGACATTTACTTTGTCGAAGACAGCTGCCGGGCAACCGTGACTAACTGCCGCGACCTGCCCGGGTTGGGCTTTGCCGCAATTGAATGCACCACCAAGAACCCAAGTGGATTGATTGCCGACGTTCTTCATTGAACCCCAGAAATCAGTGGTTGTTGCTTGGTAGGCAACATCTTTGAGTTGTCCAACAATCTTGCCATTTTTAATGCGATGGAACTGTTGTCCAGTAAATTGGAAGTTATAGCGTTGCATATCGATGGACCAAGAGTTATCGCCCTTAATCATAATTCCATCTTCTACGCTCTCAATGAGTCCTTGTAGATCAGGGCCGTGCGGATTAGCTTTGAGTGAAACATTCGGCATGCGTTGGATGGGAATATGTGCTGGTGAATCAGCGAAGGCGCATCCGTTGCTGCGATCGCGACCTACGCGTGCAGCAATTGTGCGATCGAGTTGGTATCCAACAAGCAGTCCATCTTTGACGATATCCCATTGTTGCGCTTGCACACCTTCATCGTCATAGCCAATAGTGCTGAGACCGTGGGGAGTGATGCGATCTCCGATGACATTCATAAGCGGAGAGCCATACTTGAGTGAATTCAACTTATCTGGCGTAGCGAAAGATGTACCAGCATAGTTCGCTTCATAACCGACAGCGCGATCGAGTTCGGTTGCATGGCCAATTGATTCGTGGATTGTCAGCCATAAATTAGAGGGATGAATTAATAAGTCATAGCGACCTGGTTCAACTGAAGGTGCCTTTACCTTCTCGGCAAGAAGCGTGGGGAGTTCGGCAATCTCGGCATCCCAATCCCAAATTCCGTTACCCATCCATTCCCAGCCATAACCAGCAGGTTGGGCCAAGGTGCGCATGTCGGTGAGACCGGATTCAGTGTTAGCTGCCTGGATGGAAGAGTGAACACGCACACGTTGTTGTGTGGTTGAAGTGCCATACGAATCGGCGTAATGCTTCTGCTCTTTTACATACATCGTGTAAGCCTCGGTGAGATTCACAGAATTCGATTTCAGTAAACGCGAACTAAGGTCTGCCAGGCGTGCAATCTTTTCATCGGTGCCAACAGCGAAGGGATCAATCTCGTAATCACTCACCCAGGTCTTTGCCGCATAAATAGGTTCTGGCGCGATAGCAATCTTCTCGGTTGTGAGTGGCTTACTAATTTGTGCAAGAGCAACTGCGCTCTGCGCCAATTTTTTTGCACTATCAACGCTGATTTCAGGAGCTGAGGCAAATCCCCACGCACCATTAACGATGACTCGGACGCCGATACCAGAGACAGAGTTATCAGACTGTGATTCGGGATTGGTATTCCGTAGTTGAAGCAGCCCTGTGCGGACTCGTTCTACACGAATATCTACGTGGGATGCACCGAGAGATTTTGCAGTCGAAATCGCAGCATCGGCCACCGCCTGCAACGGCAGGGCTAGGAAGTCCGGATCCACTGTCTTAGCGTTGCTCATTGGAACACCCTATATGTGTTTTAATCACTCCATGAGTTCGTCAAAGAAAGTTGCGGTCATCACTGGAGCAAGTTCAGGGATTGGCGCAGCCACCGCCCGACTCCTCGCCGCCAACGGCTTTAGCGTTATCGCAGGCGCACGACGAACCGATCGCCTAACTGAATTGGCAGCAAAAGATTCCAGTATTGAAGTCATGCCACTAGATGTCACCGATCAAGTGAGTGTGGACACATTTACACATGCACTAGCGGGGCGAAAAATTGATGTACTTATCAATAACGCTGGTGGCGCTTTTGATGCGGCATCTGTTATGGATTCAGATCCTGAAATTTGGAAGAAGACTTATGACGTCAATGTTGTCGGCACCGTCCGCATGACTAAAGCGATTACTCCCTTGATGAAAGGGGAGGGACATATTGTGGTGATGTCTTCAACTGCAGCGCATGTGGCCTATGAAAATGGCGGAAGCTATGTGGCAGCGAAATTCGCCGAACGCTCTTTAGCTAACACCCTTCGGCTAGAACTCAATGGCACCGCAATTCGTGTCACAGAAATCGCGCCAGGAATGGTCAAGACCGAGGAATTCGCACTTGTTCGAAATGCTGGGGATAGCGCAAAAGCGGCAAAGGTCTATGAAGGTGTTGCGAACCCACTTACTGCAGAAGATATTGCTGAAACTATTCGCTGGTCGGTGATGTTGCCTGATCATGTCAATATCGATTCATTAGTTGTGCGTCCTATTGCGCAGGCTGCAAACCATAAAGTTCACCGGACCAAGTAATGGCTATTCGTACCGCACACGTCGGAGATGTTGCGTCGATTCTTCAACTCATTCACGATTTAGCACTTTATGAGAAAGCTCCACACGAAGTCTTTGTTACTGAAGAACAGTTAAGAACTGCACTCTTTGGCGATCAACCAAAAGTATTCTGTCATGTTGTTGAAGTAGATAAGAAAGTAATTGGAATAGCAATTTGGTTTTTGAATTACTCAACCTGGATGGGCACGCACGGAATTTACCTAGAAGACTTGTATGTCGATCCTGCATATCGTGGGCAGGGTTGGGGCCTTAAGCTCCTTAAGACTCTTGCTCAGATTTGCGTAGAGCGTGGATATTCAAGATTCCAATGGTGGGTTTTGGATTGGAACGAGCCATCGATTGAATTCTATAAATCTCAAGGCGCTGTTGCGATGGACGAGTGGACTGTATATCGAGTCAGCGGGGATGCCCTGAAGAAACTGGGCAGCTAGTTAAATCTGGTAAATAAATTCAACAGTCTTTGCTTGAATATTCTCAGTCACTAAATGGTTGGCCGCAATGCGACTGCCCTCTCCGATAGTTATGTCTCCGAGTACGCGAGCTCCAGCGCCGATAATTACATTATTGCCGATAGTGGGGTGGCGCTTTCCTTCAGCAAATCCACGCGAACCTAAAGTCACATCGTGATAGAGCATTACATCATCACCAATAATTGCAGTCTCTCCGATGACGACAGCCATTCCATGATCAATAAAGAAGCGACGGCCGATTGTTGCGCCAGGGTGGATTTCGATACCCGTGGCAGTGCGTGACCAATTAGAGAAAACGCGAGCTAATAACTTAAAGCCGTGATTCCACAAAAAATTGGCAATCCGGTGGTTCCAGAGAGCATGCAGACCAGGATAAGCCAGCAGCACTTCAAGCTTGTTGCGTGCTGCTGGATCACGACGAAGCGCCGTTTCAAGATCTTCGTTTATGCGCTTTAACATGATATTTAGGTATCCCTTAATTAATCCATCAAGTCTTGATAAAGAACAGTGGATAGATATCGCTCTCCGAATGAAGGAATGATAACGACCACAATTTTCTCTTTGAACTCAGGGCGTTGTGCAACTTGCGCTGCCGCCCATAAAGCCGCACCCGAAGATAAGCCGGCAAGAATTCCTTCTTCTTTTCCAGCGCGACGAGCAAAGGCAATTGACTCTTCGTTAGGGGCATCGAAAACTTCGTCATAGACCTTTGTATCTAAAATATCTGGAACAAAGTTTGGCCCGATTCCTTGCAATGGGTGTCCGCTAGGAGATCCACCATTGAGAATAGGGGAGGCGGCAGGTTCTACTGCAAAAACTTTAATTGCAGGGTTCTTCTCCTTGAGGGCTTGACCGGTACCAGTAATTGTTCCACCAGTACCGATGCCGGCAACAAGTGCTGCAACTTTTCCGTCAGTATCACGCCAAATCTCTTCAGCAGTTGTCTTGCGGTGAATTGTGGGATTAGCAGGGTTGGCAAATTGGCGCACGAGAACAGAGCCTGGTTGTTGTCCGAGTTCCTCTGCCTTTGCAACAGCACCGCGCATGCCTTCGGCCGCAGGAGTGAGAACAAGTTCTGCACCAAATGCGCGAAGAAGTGCCCGACGTTCCTTTGACATGGAATCTGGCATCGTCAAAATAACTTTGTATCCGCGGGCAGCTCCCACCATGGCAAGTGCAATACCCGTGTTGCCTGAAGTCGCTTCAATAATTGTGCCGCCAGCTTTGAGCGCTCCTGATGCTTCGGCATCGTCGACCATTGCAATACCAATGCGATCTTTTACGGTAGATGTTGGGTTATAAAATTCGAGCTTTGCATAAACATGTGCGCCGCCTGGGGTAATTCGATTAAGTCGTACAAGCGGAGTATTACCTACTACTTCGGTGATGTTGTTATACAAGGTCATGTGCTGCTCCTTCATGAGAAATAGAATGAAATTCGGTAAATAAAGTTAATAGAAAAGGTATAAAGAAATGGCTTGCAAGGGAGCCCGAACTCGAGATAAGAGTCAGGTCAGCAACAAGTTGAAGATGTGCGGCAGAGGTCAATAACCAAGCGGCGCGTGAAGTACCAGTGGTTGTTGATTGCGAGCATGGGCAGAGTTTACGAGAGCAAAGCTAATTGCGCTAACTGCGAATAATTTGCAGATGAGGGATTTTAAAGAGATCTCTGACTTAGACTGTGACCATGCCCACGACGTTAGAGAGCGCTCTCGCTGAAATAGTTGAGGCAATCTCTCATCGTGATTCCTTCGTCCGATGTGTGCTCTCCGGCCGTAGGCGAAATTTCGAACTTGCCATAGAGCGAATCGATATCAAGCCGGTCCTGATTAAGGGCGCAATCCTCTTGCAGATTATGGAGAACGATGGGGTTCGCACAACCACGAAGAATGCAGATCTCTCGCGTGAACAAATCCTGGCTCTGCTGAACACTGGCTTTGCAAACTTTCTGGTCGAATCCAGGGACGGTTCAATCTCGCTGCGCATCACCAAGAAAGGTGAAGCCCAAGTACATTATGAAAAAGGTGAGTTCGTTCAGAACCTTGAGCACGATCGCAAGAAGAATCGACTGCTAGAGCCATCTGATCCATTTCTCATTGAAGTTGGAATCTCGGATAGCAAGGGTGTTGTAAAGCCGTCGCGTCAAGATAAATTCAAACAAGTAGAGGAGTTTTTGCGGTTACTCGCACCAACCGTAGATAGCGCTATCAGTGCCGGCCAATTGCCCGCGCCCACAGAATCAAAACCGCTAAATATTGTGGACTTAGGTTGTGGTCATGCCTACCTTACTTTCGCCGCGCATCAGTATCTGCGTTCTACTGACAGACCAGTGCACGTTATAGGAATCGATATCCGTGAAGAGTCGCGGGCACGCAATGAGAAGATCGCAATGGCACTCGGGATATCGGAGTCGATTGAATTTCGTGCACAAGAAATTGCAGCAACAACTAAGACCAACGTAGATGTTGCAATCGCTCTACATGCTTGTGATACCGCGACCGATGATGCTCTTGCGTGGGCAGTCAAGAACGGGGCGGGATTAATTCTTGCGGCACCATGTTGCCATCACGATATTCAACGACAGATGGATGCGATTCCAGAGCCATGGTCGATGGTGACCAAGCAGGGAATATTGAAAGAGCGTCTCGGAGATATTCTGACGGATGCGATACGTTGCCAAATTTTGAGATTGCTGGGATATCGAGTGGAGGCAATTGAATTCATCGGGGGAGAGCACACCCCACGCAATTTAATGATCCGTGCAGTAAAGACTGGGGTAGCTGCGCAGCGCGCAGATATAGATAGGTATGTATTACTCATAGAGCAATGGCAGCTTTCGCCATACCTAGCCACGGTGCTCAAGGCTGAGCTATCGCTCGTTCTCACCTGAGAGCGAGAAACTTGGGCTCATGGCGCCACTTATACTTCTCTCCATGCTAAACCGAGTAAGAAATAATCGTCTCCTCCTTTTAACTGGAGCGCTGTTCCTTGCTCTCGCCACTGTCCATATCCCTATCTCGGTCTTTCCGCATGCTTTCGACAAGAACTCTTCAGTCGAGTTCTTAACTCTCATATTGATAGCAGCGATTTTTGCCGCCATTGTTCTAATTAAGCGCGATCGATTTGTTTTTAGCGGCCGCGGAATACAAGCTATTTGGATATTAATGGCGGTTCTCGCACTCTCCACGTTCTTGAGTTCAGATCCAATTTCATCACTGACTGGTGATTCTGGACGCTATGCCGGAGTCATATCACTACTCTGCTTATTGGTGGTTGCTATTTACCACGCTCAATTTAGCGAAGGAGCTATTAAGAGAATTATCTCGCTCTATCTCTCCGCTGTTTGGGTGGTCGGCGTACTGGGAATACTCCAACATTTTAAAGTTATTGATTTCCCCGGCGATATTGGGGTTACTAGCACCTTAGGGAATATGGATTTCTTTGCAGCATTTCTGGGAACTTCTTTCCCTTTATTTCTCTACCTCTTAATTGAGAGTACTAAACGCACTCGAATTGTTATTGGCTTGGCAGCGCTCACCTCTCTCTATGCGCTTTATCTTCCTGGGCGTCGCCAAGCGTATGTAGATCTTGCTCTTACCCTGATTCTCTTTCTTATCTATCTGGTACGCCGGTTTATTCCTCGCTTGGATTTCTCACTCAATGTGAAAACTATTTTCTTAACCCTGGGCTTCATTATTTGGATTGAAGGCATTTTCCTCATGCCCTTTATCGGTAAATCAGTGCCACTCTTAGGAAATGATCCACAAGTACAAATCCGAGGAAGATTCTGGGTCGCAGCACTAAATCAATTTATGAGCCATCCTCTCTTTGGAGTCGGACCAGATCAATATGGAAATCATTATGAGCAATATCGCACGCTCGAAGATGTAAATCTCTTTCCAACAATTCTCTCTAACGATGCACACGCTTCCACCGTTCAAACACTTGCAACGCTTGGCATAGTTGGGGCAGCAGCATTCATCCTTCTTCTAGTTGTATTAGTCCGCTCGATTTTAATTCTGATGGCCCGCAATCCAGAGCGCAAGAAGTACTACGGCGCTCTGACTCTCTACTTCTTTATATTCTTAACAAACTCGGCAATAAGTCCAATTACTCTTCCTAATAAGTTTATTTTCTGGGCGCTGGCCGGCTATGTGGTTGGCAGTGCATATAGATCCGAACGCTCGGATGAAGAGAGTTCATCTATTCGCTGGAACGTTATAGGCGTTCAATCATTCGTGGCGATTGCCGCCGCTTCATCTCTCTTTGTTGGCGCAAACTTTGCCGCCGCTCAGCTCAACTACATGAAGAGCTTTGAGCGACATTTCGCTGAGCCCACAGCAAAGATTTCTTACAATCCTTCACCATGGCTTCCATGCCCGCTCTTTTACGAGAACGAATATGCGATTATTGAGAACCAAGGCCTAGAGGCATTAACAGTCTTTGCCAAGAAGAGAATTGAGCAGCACCCTCGTTGTGTAGGACCTCGTCTATTTATTTCTAAGGTTGATTACAACAACGGCAATCTGGCCGATATGCGTAAACAGATCATGGCTCTCTCCAAGCTTGCCCCCTCGCGATTGGATTTCCTCAACACCGCTAATGCCTATGCCGCACGGGTTGGCGATACCCAGTTACAGCAAAAAGTCGTGATTCAGATGCAGAAGGCTGGAATTATTACCTTCGAGCGCAAGAAGTCTGATACCAGCACTGCTGAGAAGAAATAGTCGGGGTATATTTCGACTATGTCCGCACTTGACCGCATCATCGATAGCGCCAAAGAGCGCGTTGATTACATTTTGCATGGTCAATCCAGGCGCGCCAAGTTAATCTCTCGCGTGGCTTTCTTGGCCTTTGCGGCGCTTTTTCTCTCCACCATCATTCCAACGATGGCTCAGGATGCGCAGTCCAATACCCAGCAAGAGGTATTAGAGCAGCCACCGCTCCCAGCACAAGAGACAACTACCGCAGAACTTCCTCCCGAGACCAGCACCGCCACCCCTTTGCCATCTGCTTCACCCGATCCGACCATGGAAGCTTTGCCTAATTCCATCGAGGATTCGACTACGGCGATTGCCGCAGAACCTCTGGTCGATCAACCGCGCTATAAATTGAGAGTTCCCGCTTCTTTGAATGTAGACCCGCGCGCAGTGATGAGAACCATCCCTGCCATCTCTGCTTCGGGCTCAGAGTTTTCTCTCATCTGCGTGTCCGGCAACGGCCTACGCTTTGATGTCGCAACGCGCCGCGCGCCAGATAGCGCAGCAAATGATTCCTTATTATTAGGAGGAGATCTCTCCTCTCTATTACGCATCTCAGGAAAGAGCAGTGACGCTCTGGCCCTACTCAATTCAATGGGCGGCCTGAGCGCTTACTCCTCGGTCTCAGCGATCGCCGGCAAAACCCTCTCCATCTCATTCGTGGCTATGGGAGCACCTGATATCTCTCCAGAATTCTGTGCTTCATCTCAAAACAGCGCGCAACTCACCTTCCGGGCGCTCGGTTTGGAAGTTACAAAGGGCGTAGGCACCGTCAAACTCAAGTAGGAGTCTGCCTCACGCTTGTAATCCCTGGGTGAGGTCGATAATCTAGCCTCGCTAGACTTTGGTTACAGACCCAAATTCACATCGGATGGAGCACTCATGGCCGGCTTAGATTCACCACTTAGTGGTCGAGTCACGTCCGGATTCGGTGGCGCAGGTCGTTACAAGTCAAAGATTATTTTTGGTGTAGCACTCGTTGCAGTAGTTCCTTTTATGCTTTCAACATTTGCAGCAAGTGTGACAGTAGGAAATGGTTCGTTAGTTTTTGGTCAAGGTTCGCAGCAAGCTGTTGCATGTGATCAACAGGTTTATGTTGCCATGGGAGAAGAGTGGCACAGCGCCCCAACTCCACAAGATTCATCTGCGGGTTTCTTCCGCGTTCGCGCCGTAACAATTTCGAATTTAGATTTGCAAGCATGCGCCGGCAATAAGCTGCGAGTGCGTTTAATCAACGGCACAAGTCAAGAAATTCCAATTGGTTCTGACCCCACCGCAACAGTTCTTCAAGTAGTAATTCCAAATCCAGTCCCACAAGGAAATATCAGTACCGAAGGAGGAGGCGTTGCGCTCTCGTATCTCACTGGTATCGGTGGCGGAATTTCAGGTGCGCTTCTTGCCTCTGCAACTGTCAATGTCTCGGGCACTTCGGTTTATGACGGCAGCACACTCTCGGGAACAAGCGGTGATATAACTTTCTATATTGATCCAGCAGCTACAACTGTAAATATTGATGGACAACTTGTCCGTAGAACAACGGTGGAAACCGTTCAGTAAGGTCAGTTGAGTAGAAAACTGGCAGGGTCGATTAAAGGCCGTTATTTGTAACGCCCTGTCACAAATGTTCTGATGAATTCAGCTCATCTACAAAAAAATTCGCGTGAATTCGCCATCATTTCGCTAGCCCAGGGGTGAGGGATAGGGGTATCCCTTGCTTGACCTGTGGTCCATTTATTGGCAAAGTAACCCCCGTTGGTAATGCACGTCAGGCCTAGGAGAACCTCTCCATAGCCTTACAACCTAATAACGAACATCAAGGAGCAATATAAAAATGGAAATCTTAAAATTCGAAGAAGCGCCTAAGCGCTCTTCACGTAAGCGCTCATCGAGCAGCTCACGTAAGACAATCTTGGGAATTGCTGCAGCAGCTGCTATCGCAGTTGTTGGATCAACTCTCGCTGCAAACATTTCGATCAACTCAGGTGCTTCACTTGAGTTCGGTCAAGGACTAACTCAGACCGCTGCATGTTCGGGTGATAACACAATTACCATGACACCGACATCTACCTTTGTTAATGCTTCGGGTGCTGGTGCTTTCTATCTTTCACAAATCTCTTTCTCTAATACAGGTCTTGCAACCTGCGCAGGAAAGACATTTACTGTGAAGGCGTGGGATGTCTCTAGCAGCACTGCTTTGACAATCGCTACAGCAAGCGGCGTTGGCTACAACTACGCCTCATTTGTCTATAGCTCGACTGCACTCTCATATAGCCGCGGTATCACCGCAGGTGTTACTTCAGGTTCAAACGCAGCAACCATCGCGTTCACTCCTGGTACCGGAACTGGCCTTGCCACTTCAGGTGCGATCAACAAGCTCACTATCGAATCCAACTAATCTCTTAAAAAGGAATTAGTTAACGTCTGACGTTCAAGCCTTACCAACACGCTTGATAGTTCATTAGGAAATAGAAGTACTTATAGAAGTTGGCCCAAAGTGGCCAACTTCTTAAGTGCGTTATATGGACGAATGAAAATTGCAACAATTTTAGATTTAAGGAGTAATCCAACCGATCATGGGCATCCTGAACTTAGGTGGCTCTGACGAGTTCGAAGAGTTTGACGAGTTTGAATACTCGGAATTCTCCGAATACGACGAGCTAGATGAGCAAGACGCAGGCACGGGCTTCCGTGGCAAGCGTCTTATTGCCATCTTTGTCGCCGGTTTGTTTGCTGTAGTTGGAACTACTTTTGGTGCACGTGTATTACTCAATTCAGGTACCGGTATCGAATATGGCCAGGGATTTAAAGTCACTGTTGGTTGCCAGGACACTGCTTTAACTGTCACTCCATATGCAGGATTTATTAACGAAGCAAGTGGTGGCGTTTTCTCACTCGATTCGATCTATATCGAGGGCATTAGCAATGGATGCAACGGCAGAGACTTCGTCATCGATGTATATAGCAACACCGACTCCACACCTTTGAGCGTCTCGGAATCTGCGACTGCCAAGACCCCTTCCTACGTTTACAAGACTTTTAATACCACTCGCTTCTATTACCAGGACAGCAGCACGGTAATTTCACGTACAAACGCATATACAGATTTTGATGTAGCAACAGATACCTCCACCGGCTCCACTGATACCACTGGCTCACTTCAAATCACTTTTGACCCGGATCAAGTCGCCAGCTTTGCCCGCGCTACCGACGTATACAAGATCACTGTCGAAACACAGCTTCCTGTCGCAACCAAGGACTAGTAGCTCCCTGCTATGAATAGGGATATTTTTGTCGGCGACCACGAAGATGTGCGCATCACCGGCGATAGCGAATTCGAAGATTCTAAAGTTCTTCTCACAATTTCCAATGTTCTGGGCGAGCAGACCGTCCTAATTACTCCCAATGAAATTATTCCCAGCAAAGCAAAGATGTTTGTGCAAGCTCCAAAGGAGCGCATCGTTACTGGAACTCAAAAAACTGGTCGCAATCTCAATACTGCAATTAAGTATGTTGGGTATCTCTTAAGCGCTTTACTTATTACTTTCTCCTTAGTTTCCACGACCGGACTGGTCAAAGCGCGCATTGTTCTCACGGGCTCAATGTCTCCAACAATTGATCCAGGTGACATTGTTCTACTTGCAAAGCCAGCGCAACTCGTTCCGCAGGTTGGTTCAATTGTTGCCTACACCGCACGTCGTTTTGATGGCGCACCAGTGGGAATCTTTACTCACCGAATCATCGGGGGAGATGCAGCCAGTGGATTTATCGTCAAGGGCGATAACAACCCAACTCCCGACGTACAGCACCCGCGCATTGCTGATATCTCAGGTGTTCAATTCTTTACGATTCCATTATTAGGAAAGATTTTGACTCCCAAGATGTTGATTATCT
>CAEZUD010000023.1_pt1 | contig 15882 bp, 12 predicted proteins | sample 7264381 | NCBI WGS metagenome assembly CAEZUD01 (sample SAMEA6813821, study PRJEB35770) | uncultured Actinomycetes bacterium | biome: Freshwater; feature: Freshwater reservoir; material: water | place: Czech Republic | collected 2016-04-20 | depth 0.5m m
ATGGAAGGACCGCTTTACGGACCTCATCAGTATCTCGACTCTGGTTGATTGCAAGCCCGGCAACGAATCCAGCAAGTGCCATGGGGATATCAAAAACAACTGTTCCGAGTGCCGCGATTGTTAACCCGATAGAAACTGAATAGATAAGAAAGAGATCTTGCTCCCAGCGGACTGCTCTGAGAACGCGTGGAATTGTTTGAGCCGCTAAGTATGCGATCGCAACAAAAGCAATGAGGCTTCCCACTGCAACGGGAAGAGATTTATCGCTAGCTCCAAAGAATGTAAGAATGAAAGCGGCACAAGTAACGCCGGTTATATCTTGAATAACGCTCCACACCAAGAGCCCGTCTTCTGTCCCGGTATCCGTCTTTCTTCTCTTGCTTCGGGTGATGTTAACGATCACTACGCTTGATGACATTGCCAATGAAAGCGCGAGTAGTAGCGCGCCTAGACGCGGGATTCCCATCCAGAGAAATATTGGTGTTCCGATTGCAAGTCCAATGAATACTTGAATAGGCGCTCCCCACAAAAGGGATTTTTGCTCCTTTCGAATTTTCTTTAGATCGATCTCTATTCCAACTTCGAAGAGAAGGAGAACTACGCCAATGTCGGCAAGGATGGAGAGTTGATCTGAACTTGCTACATATCCAGGCGTAAATGGAGAGACCATTAATCCTGTAATTAAGTAACCAATGACTGCAGGCAACCCAACTTTACGAGCAAGAAATCCCATAGTTGCTGCCAAGAGGAGAACTACACCGACATCAAGAACAAGAGGTGCGGTATCGACTATCGTGCTCATGAGTTAATTGTAGTTAAATTTAAAAAAGGGGGCTCTTCCATTTCTGGAAAAGCCCCCTTTTGAGATACTTCGAATTAGTTCGCGTCTACGTTCTCGCGAATGATATTTGGATCAACGGGGACTCCAGGTCCCATCGTTGTTGAAATAACAGCCTTACGAATAAAGCGACCCTTGGAAGAGTTTGGCTTGGAGCGCATAACTTCTTCGAGCGCTGCAATGTAGTTTTCGGTCAATTGCTGCTCAGTAAAGGATGCCTTGCCGATGAGGAAGTGAAGGTTGGAGTTCTTATCAACGCGGAATTCAATCTTTCCGCCCTTGATATCTGTTACAGCCTTTGCAACATCGGTGGTTACGGTTCCGGTCTTTGGGTTAGGCATTAAACCGCGAGGTCCAAGTACCTTTCCTAGGCGACCGACCTTACCCATTAATTCTGGTGTGGATACAACAGCGTCATAATCCAAACGACCCTTAGCAACTTCATCGATCAATTCATCTGCGCCGACAATGTCAGCACCAGCAGCGCGTGCTTCGTCAGCGCGCTCTCCACCTGCGAATACGAGAACGCGGGCAGTCTTACCGGTTCCGTGTGGCAAGTTAACGGTTGAACGGATTGCTTGATCAGCCTTCTTTGGGTCAACGCCCAAAAGAAGTGCAACTTCTACAGATGCGTCGTACTTAGTTGTGTTTGTCTCTTTAGCCAACTTAACGGCTTGTGAAGGTGTGTAGAGATTCTTGAAATCAATCTTCTCTGCCGCTGCCTTGTATTTCTTACTGCGCTTCATTTCATCTCCTGTTTCTCGAGCTAACTCGAGAGTCGGGTTGTGGTTAGCGGACCAGCGAGGTCCTCCCACTCTTATCTGGAACTTTTCCAGTTAAGAATTCTTTTTTGTTAATTAGGAAACTGTGATTCCCATAGAACGAGCAGTTCCGGCGATAATCAAACTTGCTGCTGCAAGATCATTAGCGTTGAGATCTGCCATCTTGAGTGTTGCAATCTCTTCCACCTGAGCTTGAGTGATATTTGCAACCTTAGTCTTGTGTGGAACAGGTGAACCCTTTTCAACGCCAGCCGCCTTCAAGATAAGGCGTGATGCTGGTGGAGTCTTGGTAATAAATGTGAATGAGCGGTCTTCAAAGACTGTGATCTCAACAGGGATGATTTGACCCTTTTGGCTCTCAGTTGCAGCGTTGTATGCCTTAACGAAGTCCATGATGTTAACGCCGTGCTGACCAAGGGCTGGACCCACTGGTGGAGCCGGTGTTGCTGCGCCTGCTTGGATCTGCAATTTGATGAGCGCAGTGATCTTCTTCTTTGGTGCCATTTTTTATCTTCCTTTTTCTCGGGTCTTAAAGCTTCTGAACTTGGTTGAAAGCCAACTCGACAGGTGTCTCGCGGCCAAAGATAGAGACCAATACCTTGAGCTTTCCTTGCTCTGGCATGATTTCGGAAATTGATGCTGGCAAGGTCGCAAATGGACCATCCATAACAGTTACAGATTCTCCGATTTCGAAATCGACCATCTTGATATCGATCTTGTCGGACTTCTTCTGTGGGCGTGGAGCCAAAATATTTTCAACTTCTGGAAGTGTGAGTGGTGATGGATGGTGAGCGTTGCCAACAAAACCGGTTACTCCTGGAGTGTTGCGTACGCATGACCAAGATTCGTCAGTGAGGTCCATGCGAACAAGTACGTAACCAGGAAATACATTGCGCTTTACTTGCTTGCGCTGTCCATTCTTAATCTCGGTTACTTCTTCTTCTGGAACTTCAATCTGGAAAATGTGCTCTTCCATGTTGAGAACATGCTTACGGTTCTCGAGGTTAGCCTTAACCTTCTTCTCAAAACCTGCGTATGAGTGGACGACATACCAGTCGCCAGGTGCATTGCGAAGAGCGGCGCGAAATTCAGCGTTCTCATCGTTCTCTTCTTCTAACTCAGCGGACTCTTCAGCAGCGATCTCATCAACTGCGCTATCAATAGCTGTGAGCGCATCAGGAGTTCCGACTTCCTCATCAGCAACAAGTGTGTCTACAGCAATATCGTTGACGAAGCTTGACGCAGATGCGTCGGCAGCGCTGAGCGCAGCCTCAAACTCGTCCACGTGATTCTCTACATTCTCAGTCACTTAACTGCCCCTTAACCAAATACCCAGAAAACGATCTTCGTCAGCACTACATCGAGCAGTGAGACGACGGCGATAATGAAAGCTACGAAAACTAGAACAACAGATGTATAAGTACTGAGCTGCTTACGGGTTGGCCATACAACCTTGCGAAGTTCAGAGATCACTTGGCGATAGAAAAGGCCAATGCCCGCGAGTCGGCCTAAGCTCTTCTCGTCGTTCTGCTTCTCATCAGCCACGCGAACTACCTCATTCTTTTCTACTCGTCATAACTAGTTACATCTAGATACTTCAACTTCTATTACTTCTTAAGTGCCTTGCAGGGCAGGAGGGACTTGAACCCCCAACCGCCGGTTTTGGAGACCGGAACTCTGGCCAGTTGAGCTACTGCCCTTCAAGCGTTACGGAGGCATGACTAAGCATGACCCTTTGCAAGCGCCAGAACGGGAAGTGTAGAGCCCAGCATGGGTGTGAGTAAAACTGAGGAATGGGCGGGACCGAGCTCATGCGTGGTTTGGCATACTGAGCCCATGAGTTCAGAGCAAAAGCCCCGTATTTCTCGCCGAATTGCTGCAATCGCTGAGTCAGCCACTCTGGCCGTTGATAGTAAGGCCAAGGCGCTCAAAGCTGCCGGTCGTCCCGTGATTGGCTTTGGTGCAGGTGAACCTGATTTTCCAACTCCTGATTACATCGTTCAAGCAGCTATCGATGCGGCATCAAAAGTAGCCAACCATCGCTACACACCTGCGGGCGGACTACCAGACTTAAAGCAAGCAATCATTGCTAAGACTAAGCGCGATTCGAATTATGAAATTTCTGCAGATCAAATTCTTATTACCAATGGCGGAAAGCAAGCGGTCTACCAATCATTTGCATCCATCATTGATCCAGGTGATGAGGTTCTATTGCCTGCTCCCTATTGGACCACATATCCAGAATGTATTGCACTGGCCGGCGGTAAGTCCGTAGAAGTGTTTGCTGATGAAACTCAAAATTATTTAGTAACTGTTGAACAACTTGAAGCAGCACGAACACCCAAGACTAAAGCGATTCTCTTCTGCTCCCCTTCCAATCCAACTGGATCGGTCTATTCTCCTGAGCAAGTAAAAGCTATTGGTGAATGGGCACTGGCTCACGGAATCTGGGTTATTTCCGACGAAATTTACGAACACCTTCTTTATGACGGTGCCACTGCTCCAAGCCTTCCTGTTCTCGTTCCTGGAATGGCCGATAAGACAATCATTGTTAATGGCGTCGCAAAGACTTATGCAATGACCGGTTGGCGCGTAGGTTGGATGATTGGCCCAAAGGACGTGATTAAAGCTGCCACTAACCTGCAATCACATTTAACATCCAACGTCTCCAATATTTCACAGCGCGCAGCTATTGCTGCGCTCGAAGGTGACCTATCTGCTGTTCATGAGATGGGCGTTGCCTTTGATCGTCGCCGCAAGTTAATGGTCAAGATGCTCAATGAGATTCCTGGTGTTTCCTGCCCTACCCCGACTGGCGCTTTCTATGTTTATCCATCGGTTAAAGGCATCTTGGGCAAGGACATTCGTGGCAAGCGTCCACAAACATCGGCCGAACTCGCAACTTTAATTCTTGAAGAAGTAGAAGTCGCTGCAGTACCAGGAGAAGCATTTGGACCATCGGGATACTTGCGATTCTCCTACGCCACGAGCGATGAGGATATTGTTGAAGGCATTACTCGCGTCGCTAAGTTATTAGGCGAAGCTAAATAACTAAAGCTCGACCCCAATAAGACGTACCTCGGGTTCTAGAATAATTCCAAATTTGTCACGCACTTTTGCACGTGCGCTGCGCGCTAATTCCAATAGATCAAGCGCTGTCGCGCTGCCAGAATTAGTAAGGGCAAGAACGTGCAGCGGTGAAATTTGTGCACCGTGTAATTGATCTCCTCTAGAAACTCCTGCATGTTCCATTAACCAAGCTGCGGAAGTCTTTACATCACCATTTGTTTGCGGCCAACGAGGCGCTTCGGCGGGAAGCTTGGCGGCATCGATTGCGCTCAGAATGGGATTTGTAAAGAATGAACCTGCAGACCAGATGTTCTGCCCCAACAACATTCCTTTTCGGCCACGTAACGAAAGAACTGCTGCGCGCACTGCAGTAATTGGCGCGCGATCTCCGATTGCTACACCTAACTCTTTTGCTAACTCTGCATATTCCACAGGCAGAGACATCTCGCCATTGCGCAGGTGGAAAGTCACATCCAATATGACATAACGAGAAGGCTGCTTCTTAAAGATTGAGCTGCGATAGGTGAAATCGCATTGATCAGCCGTGAAAGTAACAATCTTCTTCTCGGTACGGTCATAGGTGCGGAGTCGCGCAATAACTTCTCCGACTTCGTGGCCATATGCACCAATATTTTGTATTGGGGCGCCGCCAATAGTGCCGGGAATTCCGCTCAGAGATTCAAGATTCGCTAAACCCTTGTCGATAGTAAATTCAACGAATTGATCCCAATCTTCACCAGCAGCAACTGTTAACAGCCCTCCGCTACAAGCATCTATTTCAAAGCTATTGCCTTTAGTTTCCACCAGCACGACTGTTCCCTGAAAGCCATCATCGCCAATAAGAACATTGGATCCCCCGCCAAGAATGAGAAGTGGTTGGCTCTTGGAATCGGCTTCTTCAATCGCCGCAATAAGTTCGGTTTCGGTTGTAGCGCGTATCAATTTTTGTGCAGGCCCACCCACATGAAGTGTGGTGAAGTTCGAAAGCGACTTAGGGCTCATGGGTTAAGGCTAACGGCGCGGAGCCAGAATCTCATTCTTTCCGCGGAAGCGATCCAAGATCCGGTCGTAATTCTTCTTGCTCTGCTCATCGCGATAGGCCTCATCGGTGTCGTAGTACCCATGATGACGTTCTTGCTTAAGTGGTAATTCCATCTGCCACAAGCGACCTTGCGCTTGGCGAAGTTTGAGCGAGAACTCAATATCTGCATTGCGATAGTAAATAGCGCGAATATTAAAGGCGTTAGCTTCTACCGCGGCATCTCGGTTGAGCGCCATGAAATAACTAAAGAGCACATCAACTTCGCCAGCACCCTTATCATCAACGCTACGCCAGTCATCTTCAAGATTTACCAATCCCCCACGCCAACCGACAGCAACAAATTCACCCTCATTTAATTTCGCTAATACTGGCGTCATTGCATCACCAGTGAAGTGAGTCGACGGATCCATTATTACTACATACGGCGAAGGCGCAGATTTAAGGAGGGCATTAGCTGCCTCGCCCCATCCGACTCCGCCAGTAATTTGAATAAAATAAGTTCGCTCATCTATCTCATTTTCTAACGCAGAAATATCATGCTCACCATTTATGATGGCCACGATTGCAATATCTGCTGGCGTATTTGCTTTGATGCTTTGGATAGAGAGTGCTGCGTCTTGGCAGAAGCCATCGATAATCATCGCGATGGTAGCCTGGTATTCGATTCCGGTAATTTTGCGTAGATCACCGATGCGAGCGTACTTCTTGAAAGGTGCGTTACTCATAAGAAAGAAATCGTCGCTTTAGCCATTCCTAATACTTTAACTTCATCCACAGTGGCAGTGATATCCAACTTTGCCAAGCCATCTTCAACCGAAGTAACTTTGGCTGAAATAACGAGCGCCACGTCAGCTCCAGCTGGCACCACAACTGGCTTAGTAAAGCGAGCGCTAAATTCTTTGACGGCAGCGCAACCAGCTATATCGCTGACATATTTACCGGCGAGCGCCATCGTCAACATTCCATGCGCAATCACATCGGGCAGGCCGACAGATTTGGCGAATTCTTCATTTTGATGAATCGGGTTTTGATCGCCACTGGCATTTGCATAAGCAACCAAGAGCGCGCGATTAATGGGATAGCTCTTTGCGCCAAGCTCTTGCCCTATCTCTAATGTGCTCATGCGCGGACGACCAATGTGGACCAGGTACTTACAACTAGCTCAGAACCAGAGTGAAGATCAGAGCGAATAGAGACAATTTCATTTCCCGCCATTACGCGAGCGCTCTCGATGGTAGATGAACAAATCAACTTGTCACCGGCAACAATGGGTCGGAAGATTTCGAAGCGTTGGTCGCCATGGACGACTCGAGTCCAGTCCAAGCCACTATCTTGTAGAAGTGTTTGGGATTGGTTAAGCGTTATAGAAATTGCATAGGTAGGTGGCGCCACATCAAGATTGGTTTCGCCAACAACGGCAGCAAAAGCTGCAATGGATTCTTGGGTAACGAGGGTTGTTTCGGCACCAGGAAAGGTGCGCCCGACTAATTCGCCATTAAGCACGGTCGGGGCTAAAAGAAATTAGCGAGTCTCGCGATGAACTGTTGAGGACTTGCAACGTGGGCAGAACTTCTTGAGCTCAAGACGATCTGGATCGTTACGACGATTCTTCTTGGTGATGTAGTTACGCTCTTTGCACTCTACGCAGGCCATAGTGATCTTTGGGCGTACATCCGCGGACTTGCTTGCCATTGTGGTGCTCCTTTTAGAATCTGAGGGTTGAAGGTTACTTCAACACCTGCCGAACTAGTAAATCGAGTAGCGGAACCGGGATTTGAACCCGGGACACAACGATTATGAGCCGTTTGCTCTACCAAGCTGAGCTATCCCGCCATAAAAATCCGACCGAGATCGGACTTCCGAGCCCCCCAACGGAATCGAACCGTTGACCTCTTCCTTACCATGGAAACGCTCTACCGACTGAGCTAGGGGGGCCTATCTAAAGAGTAGAGGGTGAGCCTACAACCTGCCTAAGGCTCCAGAGAAATTGAGGCCGATTGCTGAAATCGGGCTAAAAATACTTCTTAAATACCTTAATAAATGGGCGAGAAATCCGCCGAGAGAGCTTTGTCGTCTGGTCGATGGGCGAGACTTTCAAGACCCGATTGGCCGCTGGTTCGTCGGGAGTCTCAACGTCGCGCAAGGCAGGCGAAGTCTCATCGAGTGAATCTGCGATGCGTTCGAGGTTTGTTACAAGTGAAATCGATCGGGCAAGTTGTTCGTGATCAACATTGTCGGACTCTTCGATGAGTTGTTCGGCAAGAGTTTGACCAGCGAGACGTAATTCATCGGCTTGATCTAAATTACTTTCCATATCCGCGAAACCCTCAGCCTTTGAAGAGATTGCATAACTTGCCGCAGATAGACCTTGTGCAATTTGGCGCTGAATTCCATGAGGGATTCCGCCGTCCACTGCAGCGTCAAAGAGCGTTCTAGCAATTGTGCGCACTTGCACAACAGTGTGTTCAATAGCCACTCCCCTGGTGTACAGCTCTTCCGCAAGCTCTTCATTCGCAGTCGGGAACCAACGTGCGTGTGCTTTTGCTTCTAAAGCTTGAGTGCGCACTTTAGGGATTTCTTCAATCAACAATCGACCTTTTGCTAACCACCGACCAGCATCATCTTGGGTAAAACCTGCTGCCACACCCTCTGACATTTCGCCCAATAGTTTTGCTGATTTTCGTGCTAACGCAGATATTTGATCAATGGTGCGGCCGGCCGGTGTTTTAGCATGCGAGAAGTAAGAGAAGAGAATTGCGATTGCAGCGCCAATCAAAGTGGAAAGCAGTCGATTCGCAGCTGTCGATTCACTTAATCCAGGTCCAATAACAATAAGTGCAGTAACTGGAACGTTAACTGAGGCAACTTCGCCAAGATGCAATCCGCGGGCAACAACCGAACACAAGATGACGGTGATTCCAACCGAAATTAGCCCCACCCCAAATGCCCACACACTTAACAAGGCAACGCCAGCACCAATTGCGGTTCCCACAATCTGTCCGAAACCCTCGCGGACCGATTTATAGAGTGAGATTCGAATACTTAAACTACAAATGATGGCAGCAACAACGCCGCCATCTTTAATGACTAAATCGCCGACCTGCCACGCAACACCTGCTGCCAGCGAAGCAACCGCTACTTGACGGACCCAGACGCGCCGGTCAGTAAAGAGCGAGACGATGCGGCGGAGAACTTTTCTCATTCTTTATCCAGCGAGCAGAACACCTAAGTACATAGCAAGCAGTGCAGTCACTCCGCTAACGGATCCCCACATTGCAATTGATTTTGAGGTCTTTGCCTTGGTGTGAACAAATGCCGCAACTCCAGAGAGAAGAACAATCATCATTTTGGCGCCAAGAACGCGCTGATATCCAGCCGAAGCATCATCTGGAACATCGGCCATATTCCACATGCCGGTGACAATGAGAGCAGCGAAAGCCACCCAACCAATTTTGTTAAAGCCCTTTGCCGCAATACGCGGGGCCTCAGGATTAAATTTCTTGAGTAATGGGACAAGTGCGGCAAGTGTGAATTGTCCACCTACCCAGATACATGCACCGAATATGTGCAATGAGAGTCGGATGCTGTCTACGGCTGAAGTGAGCTGCGCTGTGTTATTCATACCGAAAGAATAGCCCTAGTGAAACGAGAATCAGTGAGTCTGAATGACTAATTCGGTAAGTGGCAAACGTTCGCGACCAGCGAGTTCTCGTTCGCGAACCGCTTCGTTCTCAATCGCTTCCGCGCCAACCTGCTTGCCGACAGCCAAAATAGCGACTGGGGCTAAATCTGAGGTAAGTCCAAATGCTGCAGAGAAAGCGGCATGATCAAAGCCTGACATCTGGTGAAAGTTGTATCCGCGATGATGGCCTTCAACTGTCATCATGGCAGCAGCAAGTCCAACGTCGTACAACGCCGTAGCTCGTGGGGAGCCGTCATCATTAGTCATGCGAGCAAGTACTGCAATCAAAACAATTGAGTTAGGCGCCCAAATTTGATTGAAACCCACCATTGTCGAGACCATGGTGGTGAATGCTTTATCTCCGCGATGAGCCAACATGAATCGCCACGGTTGACCGTTGCTTGCTGATGGCGCCCAGCGTCCTGCCTCAAGGATTGCTGTTAAATCTTCGGCACCAATCGTTGCAGCTGGATCATACGCACGTGAACTCCAGCGTTCGGCAAGGATGGGATGTAAATCTACGGATGAGTCAGCGGGTTTACGCATGAACTGCTCTCTTATTCTTCAACAGAAACGCGTGGAAGTACCTTGTCAATTGACTTTGGTAGCCACCAATTCGTTTTACCAAATAGATGCATTAGCGCAGGCACCAAAATAGTGCGCAGAATGAATGCATCAATAAAGACCGCGGCTGCAAGACCCAAGCCGAATTCCTTAATGATCTTCTCTCCGCCAAACATGAAGGAGGCAAAGACGGTAATCATGATGAGTGCCGCCGAAGTAATAATGCGACCAGTTTCAGCCTGACCTACTGTGACGGCTTGCTCATTGTCGCCGGTCTTAACCCATTCTTCATGCATGCGGCTGACAAGAAATACTTGATAATCCATCGAGAGACCAAAGAGAATCGCCAACATAATTACTGGCAAGAAGGATTCGATAGGACCAGCGCCCACATTCAAGATCTTCTCGCCCCAACCCCATTGGAACATCGCGACAACTATTCCAAATGAGGCAGCAGCTGCAACTAAGTTCATAGCACCAGCAGTCAAAGGAATAACGATTGACCTAAACGCGAGCATCAAGAGCAAGCATCCCAAAATGACAATTACCAAAATGAAGAGTGGAATCTTGCTTCCAATCACGGAGGCAAAGTCATCGAAGATTGCAGTGATACCACCGACGTGAATTTCGGTCTTTGATCCAGCCAATGCGCCAGGAATAACTGATTCGCGCAATTGAGTAATCAATTTACTTGTTGCCACATCTTGAGGACCCGTGGAAGGAATCACCTGAACAAATGCGACTCCTGTTCCTGGTGGTGCAATCACGGGAGAGACGAAATTAACGCCTGCAGTTTGTGAAACCGCATCAGCTACACGTTGGAAGTTAGCGGAATCTTCAGGAGTCGAAACCTTGGCAATTACTTGAAGAGGACCGTTCGCACCTTTACCAAAACCCTGTGAAATGAGGTCATATGCCTTGCGGTTAGTGGAGTTCTTAGAAGCATTTCCTTGATCAGATGAACCAAGCTGCAGTGAGAAGTAAGGGATAGAGAGCACAGCAACCATCGCGATTGCCAAGGCAGAGAGTTGAATTGGTCGCTTTGCTACATAACGAGACCAACGAGCCCATGCGCTCTTCTCTATGTCGGCATGCGTTCCGGCGTCAATTGCCTTGCGACTGCGACGGTTATAAACCTTGCGCTTCATGACTCCAAAGAGTGCTGGCAACAAAGTAAGAGAAGCAACCATTGTTACTAAAACAGTGAGCGAGGCAGCGATTGCAACACCGTTGAGGAAAGAGAGGCGCAATGTAAAGAGGCCGAGAAGTGCAATACACACTGTGGCTCCAGCAAAGAGAACTGCTCGCCCTGAAGTATTTACTGCGATTGCTGCCGCATCCTCAGGATCTGTTCCGTTAGCAATTTCACGGCGATAACGGCTGACGATAAAGAGTGCATAATCCACTCCCACACCAAGACCAATAAGTGAACCAAGAATTGGTGCGAATGTAGCAATAGCGACTGCGTGAGTAAGTAGTGTTACCAAGCCTGATGCGGTTCCAAGTGCAAGGAGAGCAACTCCAAGTGGAAGCAGCATTGATAGGAATGAGCCGAAAGAGATAAAGAGAATTACTCCTGCGGCAATAATTCCGATAATTTCACCTGGGCTGCCCTTTGGAGCGTTGAGCTGGGCGATGGTTTCGCCGCCAAATTCAACTTGTAAATTATCTGTCCGGGCATCCTCGCCGTACTTCACCAGCGCGCGCAAATCTGCGTTTGGTAGATCTCGACCAAATTTTGAATAAGTCACGTTGGCATAAGCAATCGTTCCATCAGCACTGATTTGATTCGCGTGCATGGGATCATAAGGTGAGGCAATATCTCCAACCGTCTTAATCGTCTTGGCGGAAGCGAACACCTGCTCCATCGCATTTCGCACTGCAGGGTCATTAACGCTGCCGTTCTTGACCTGAAAAACAACTTGCACATCCGCGCCAGATTGCGCAGGAAGGGCTTTCGCTAAGAGTTCATACCCTTTCGTCGAATCTGTGCCTTTGAGCGTAAATGAATCATTGAATTTCGATCCAATGGCCTGAGATGCGCCTGTTATCCCTATAAAGGCGATGAGCCAGATGGCAATCACAATATATTTGCGTCGATAGGCAATACGGCCGAGAGATTTCACAGGTATTCCTTACTTATTAGGCAAAAATGGTTAGATCTGAATAGGCGGCACCAGTGCTCACCAGCCCCCAAGGTTAATGGGCTTCACGCTTGGAGTTCTCCCTGAAATTCAGAGATTTGACCCATCTTTCTGTGACTTACCGCCCTTAGTACGTAGTGGTGAGCGTAAATGTTGCCGTTCCAGTACCCATTGGGTTGATGGCCTCGACTGTATAAGTCGATGTGGCACGTGCTTCTTGAGGTGTACCGGAAATCGCACCGGTTGAACTATTGAAGGTCAATCCAAGAGGCAACGTTCCGAGCAAGTTATAGGAAGCTGCAGGCCCACCAGAGTTGCTAGCAACAGTAATACTTACCGCTGTAACGCTATCAGCTGTCACAGATGAAGATGAGAGCGTGATATTTGGTGCCGTGTTGTAAGTAGTGAATGATCCAGATGAAGCACCAGTGCCAGCGGCATTAGTGACCGCAATAGTTCCAGCGGCACTGCCAACTGCCATATACGCAGTTATCGAAGTTGAGCTATTGATGGTAAATGTATCTACAGGTGAGCCACCTATTGTGACGCGAGTTGTGCCTGTGAAGTTAGTACCGGTGATAGTTATCGCCGTTCCAGCAACTCCAGAAGTTGGAGTAAATGAAGAGATAGTTGGCTGGCTCGCAACAACTGCTGGAGTAAAGCTAAATACTCCACCCGGCGCAACGAACTCTTGAGTTCCACCATTTGTTGCAACGAAAGTCAGAGTGATTCGGCCGCTTGAAGAAGCTGTATCAACGGTAGCTAAAATCGTCGTGTTATTCGAGACGCTCTTAATTGGAACGTTAGTTAGGTTGCGACCGATTCGGACTGACTGCAAGGAGTAACCCGCGCTCACAAATCCGGTTCCAATAATTGTAATTACGGTTCCTGGAGATCCTGAAGTTGGGCTAAAGCTAATTACTGTCAATGTTTCAGTAGGTACTGGTGTTGACGTATCTAGTACAGGTGCGCCACCGGTGATGATCATATTTCCGCCACCAAGTGGAACGGTGATTGTCACGCGTACAGAGAAGGTATCAAACTTGATTGAGATGACTGGTGAAATCACTGGGTAGTAATTAACATCAGCAGGCTTTACAGCGTAAACGCTACAAATTCCAACTCCAGTTGCACTGAGCTTGTTGCCATTCAATGTACATCCAGCAGCAGTTGAGTCAATCGAAGTGATCTTGAAAGTCGTTGCCTTTGCTGAAGTTCCACCAATAGAGAGCAAGGTGATGGAGTCAGAGGTAATCGCAAACTCGACTGGATCAACCTTGAGCGCGCTCTGGCTCACCTTATTAATAGTGAATTTGCCAGTATTGGTATCGGATACATAAACCACGCCTTGGTAATTAGTGAGTGGTTTCGCATTTGCCAAAGTTAAGTTAGAAGGCGTCACGGTGTACTTGCCCGCAATCGTTGGCGTATCCAATGTCGATGGCAAGATATTGGTATCGAAGGCACGGATTGCACGTACCTGTTTTGTTTGGGTCTTTAGTCCATAAGGAATATTGTTTCCATTTGGATTAAAAGTGTAAGCATTTGAAGAATCATTCTGAGTAGAGGTGTAGTAGAACACACCACCTTGAGACATGATGTTAATTCCAGTTAATGTATCTTGAGTAAGAAGAGCAGCAGCTTCATCATATGAAGGCAAGTACCAATCCGAATATCCGCCACCGCTGTAAGAGCGAGCCATTGTTGCCGCATTGCTTGCGCTTCCGCAGCTGCTTGCCAACATCACTGAGTTTGCGTAGCCATCACCGATTCCGGTGAGAGTAGCAGTTTCAACCCTGTTTACTGAACACCAAGATCCAGTAGTCAAAGTTTCAGTAGTGCCATACCAACCGGTTGGTGCAATCTCGAGATAACGTCCCCAAGTCTGTGTTGAACCTGCATCGTAGAAGACGATTCCGCCGCCAGGTCCGGTCTGGCCCAAGGTACAAGTTCCGCCAGTGGCACAAGTTAATCCACCAGTGAAGTTGTATTTAACTGGTGTTGCTACACCAGTGATGGTGTCTCCCGCCTTCAAACCAACCACAGTGAATGATTCAGTAATCGCAGCCATCGAATTATTAAAGTTCAATGTATTTTGCGATACATATGAAGTTACAACGAGAGTATCTGCCTTGCCAACCGTGATGTTGATCGTTGCAGATTCAGCAAGGTAATACTGACCTTCAGGTACTTCACCAATTATGGAACAAGTTCCAATAGATCCATACGCAGCAACTGCGCCAGTGTTGGTATCAACAGAACAGACGTTTGGCGTCGAAGTTCGGTAGGTCAGATTGCCGTCGACAAGAGGAGTTGCATATGGGGCAGGGGTAGCAAAGCGAATTACAACGACACCGGCAGAGCCGTTTCCGCCACCAGTTTTCATGGATACGCCAATAACTTCTGGATTTCCATCGTTTCCGGCAGAACCAGCACCTCCACCAGATCCGGTATTAGCAACACCATCTGTTCCAAAAGTTGTTCCGCTAGCAAGATTCTGTGTATGGCCAGCTCCGGTTCCACCGTTACCTGAACCACCCTGCAAGTATCCACATGTTGCAGCGGTGTATCCAGAAACCCAGAGACCGCCGCCACCACCATCGCCATAAACGCGACTTGTTCCGGTGATAGAACTTGAAGTTCCAGTTCCGCCAACAGTTCCCACTAAACAGTTGTTGACACCAGGGCCTGAACGAACGCCAAATCCACCAGCACCAGTTGAATATCCTGTTCCACCGGAACCACCTGTTCCAGCTGCACCACCCAGTGAATGATAAGTACCGGTGTTGGTTGCCGTTCCAAATCCACCACCATTTGCTGTGAATGTTAGACCTGCACCACTTATTGTTGTTGAATCACCAGCAGAAATATTGCCACAGTAAATCCAGCAGTTTCGAGATCCGCCAGCACCAACTTTGATTTCTACTTTCGCTCCAGCTGTCACTGATACAGCGGTACCGATTCGTACTTCTCCGCCGCCGCCAGCGCCGCCAATATCCACTGATCCGCCGCCGCCGCCGCCAACTGCAAGAACATCAACGTTTGCTACTCCTGCAGGAACAGTCCAATTACATGCAGTTGTGCTTTCAAATTGAACATAGGTATAACCATTCTGCATATTTACAATCTTGTATGAACACGTATTTCCATTGTTGTAGTTGACCCCTGACACGACATTGGTATCGCCATACTTAATTGTGGTTGCAAGAGCGGTCTCGGTGAGAGATCTATTTCCCTTGAGGAAGTTCAAGGTGAGAGCCTTGGATACAGTTGCGCCGACAGAGTCAGTAACTGTTATGGTCTCAAATAGAGTTCCAAGCGGCATGTACTGGGTAATTGTTAGTTTCGCTGTTCCAGCGGTACCTGTATCCCATGTGATTCCTGAGGCGAATTGACCAGTGACCTTGGCATTAAGTGGACCAGTTCCGAGTGCGAAGGTCCAGATAGTCACAGATCCTGTGTCAAAAGTAGTGTTAATTACTGAGTTTCCAGTGATTGTGGTTAGCGAATCCACAGTAATTGTCAGGTTGTACTTACCGGTGATGCCGACAAAGTCGGTGGCCGTTATCGTTTCGTAGTAAACACCAACCGGCAGAGTTGCGAGAGCGGTGACCCGACCAGTGTTTGTATCAAAGCTGATGTAGGACGGATCAGCCGTACCTGTGAGAGTGAGATTAAGAATTCCAAGTCCACCGGTGAGTGCGGTTGTTCCACCGAGAGCGGTCAAGGTATCGGACTTCCATTGGATTCCTACGGTCGTA
>CAEZUD010000029.1_pt1 | contig 14352 bp, 12 predicted proteins | sample 7264381 | NCBI WGS metagenome assembly CAEZUD01 (sample SAMEA6813821, study PRJEB35770) | uncultured Actinomycetes bacterium | biome: Freshwater; feature: Freshwater reservoir; material: water | place: Czech Republic | collected 2016-04-20 | depth 0.5m m
ATAATGAAGTGGCAGTAGTCGCCCTTCTTAATACGTTGACCACCGATTTCTAAATCAACTGAGGCTACTCGAGATTGTTTGAGGATAGAGGAGTCATAACGAAGTGCCTCTTCCACAGCCGCTTCTACCTTGGTGCGATCGGCGAGCAATTTCTGCTTCTCTTGCGGGTTGTTGTGAAGTGCGATTAATAAGTTACCGATAAGTCCTTCAGTGGTTTCAAAGCCTGCAAAGAAGAGTTGAATAGTTAGAGCGGCTAACTCTTCATCGGTGAGATGGTCTTCGTTTCTATCCATATTCGCAAGCTTGGAGAGCAGGTTCTCCCCTGGATTGCGCCGCAAATCATCGAAGAGTGTGAACAAGTAAGTCTCGGCCTCGATGGATGCATCATTAGCCTCCTTAGCTGCCTGATATCCCACTTGCGCGGATGCGCTAAATCCAGCGTGCTTGTCAGACCAACGACGGACATCACTCTGTCGTTCAGCAGGAATTCCTAGAAGTTCGCAGATAACTATGGCGGGCAACTTAAAGGAGAGCTCTGAAACGAGATCAAATTCCTTTTTCTTTAGCGCTTCTGTCACTAAATCATCAACAATGTTTTCGAGCTTTGGAGTAAACGCAGCAATGCTCCGAGGAGTAAATGACTTGTTCACTAATTTACGTAAGCGCGTATGACTTGGAGGATCTTGAAAAACAATCCAATTATTTAGGGTTGAGATAATTTTGCTAAATTCTTTCTTCTCTTCTGCTGAGAAATGGGCTGAGGCCGATGCAATACGCTCGCCAGCGTTTAGAGCTGAGTTTGAAAGACCTTTTTCAACTTCGGAGTAAGGGGAGATAATCCACGCCTTAATCTTCTCGTCCCAAAACACAGGGCGGTGCGCTAGAAAATCCTGAAATGTTTCATAAGGATTTTTGAAATAATCTGGGGAGAGAAACTCTGCGCTCACGCCCCCAAGAATACTCAAGTAAGGGCATAATGGAAGCCTTATGTATCTTTTATTTGCTCTGGGATCAGCGTTCTGTACTGCTCTTGGGACATTTCTTACTCGATCGCTAATTCAGAAATTGCCCGCATTTCAAATTATTGGACCGCTCTTTCTTCTCAATTCTGTCTTTGCTCTTCCCTTTGTTTTTATTCGCCAGGACTGGATATCGCTCACCACTACACAAATGTGGGAGATTGCGCTCTTAGGAACTTTAACTGCCGTAGGCGCGGTCTTTGTCTTTGTTATCGTCAAACGTGCCAGTGCCTCACTATCGATTGTGGGAGCTGCTCTAAGCCCGGCAATGGTTCTGCTTCTCTCCCCTATATTTCTCAAGATCTCGGTCCGACCTCTGCAATTTATCGTTGTGACAATTTTGGTCATGGCAACCCTCTTTCCGATTAGAAAATCGGTTCTGGGTATTCACTCGACTCTGACTTTTCTCTTAATGCTTGCTCAAGGCATCAATGCTGGTGTTGTGGCAATCCTTATTTCTCGACTAGCCAGCGCTGGCGTTGGCCTCTCGCAATTCTTGTTTATCCAACAAGTCATTGCCGGACTCCTTTTTGTCGCGCTTTTCTGGCCTAAAGATGTCTCGATACGCTCATATCCGCTACTGGCTAAACGCGCGATATTTATGTCTATGGGTTGGTTTCTCTCTTTTGTAGCGATTCACCGTGGAAGCACGTTAGTCGTGCAATCGGTTCTCTCAGTTATTCCACTCATGATTGTTCTGATGGAGACCATTACATATAAGAGACGCCCAAGCCAAGCGGTGGTGGTCTCATCGCTCTTGGTTATTGCTTGTATTGCAGCTTTAAGTCTTGCTTAATACATCAACTGTCCACCGGAGATATTGATAAGAGCTCCAGTTATATAGCTTGATCCTGATGATGCCAAGAAGACAACCGCTTGTGAAATTTCCTTTGGTTCGGCCAAGCGCCCCATAGGAATCATGTCCATAAATGCTTTCATTGCTTCGGCGCTCTGACCATCGGTCAACATGTGTGTATCAACGCCGCCGGGAGCAATTGCATTGACGCGAATTCCTTCAGGAGCAAAAGATCGTGCAAGACCACGAGTCATCGAGACAATGCCACCCTTGCTTGCCGCATAAACTACAGAGCCGCCAAAACCACCGGTCCACCAACCTTGCGAGGAGAAGTTAACGATTGCACCCTTTGTGCCGTGTGCTTTCATGACATCGCGCGCGGTGCGATTGAGAAAGAAGGTTGCCTTGAGATTGGTGTCTAACTGAAAATCCCAATCTTCTTCGGTGACTTCATCCACTGTGGAGCGACGGCGCAATACTGCTGCGCAATGAGCGAGAGCTTGGAATCCACCCATGGTCTGGGCGTGATCAAAGAGAGCCCGCTGTTTGTCGAGTGCCGATAAATCCAACGGATAAATGTCGTGTCCGGTGCCAGGAAGTTTTGCTACCAAAGTTTTCAGTGCATCTTCTTTGAGATCAACTGCTAAAACGCGTGCACCGAGTTCAGCAAATGCATGTGCAACTGCAGAACCAATTCCGCCGGTTGCGCCCGTGACAACAACACACTTACCTTTGAGATCTTCGCCGATGAATGCCATAACGAGATACTAGATGACAACCATTTCAATATCGAGAAGTTCAGCGATAGAGCGAAGTTCTGAAACGCGGTGGCCGGTACCTAGAGCCCAGTGGTGAGGCACTCCTGTCGCACTCCATGCATCGCACCATTCACCTGGGTTCATACCGAAATCGATAAGGGAGGTTGTATTACCGATAAGCAAGCGTGGTCCATCGACGACCGTGCCCTCAGAGGCAACAAATTGATAGGTACCGTTCTTGCGTTGGGTAACACCAAAAGTAGTGACAGGACCGTGTTTTACGTCGAACTCAACCGAAACGCCATATCCGCGCTTGCCGTGGAATACACCAAGACCACGAAGCATTGGACGACCATTCGTAATAGCAAGGTGAGCAGGACCATCGTGGCCCATTTCAACAACGCCAGAATTAAAGTTAAGTGCTTGGAACTCAGTGAATGAACCACCAGCACCAATACGATCGAGCATCAACATTCCGATGGATGTGCGGAGTTCGTACTCGCCTACAGCGGGAATTCCTTCTGCGGTTAGCAATGAACATCCAAGAATCATTCCGGCACCTAAGCGTTCGTGGATTTCGCCATCAAGACCGCGGTGGTAGTAAGCAAGGCTAGAGATATCAAAATCATCTACGAGCTGACGAAGTCCTACTGCTACTTGTCCACCCCAACGAAGATCATCTTCGTTGACTGTCTTGTCGAGTGTGAAGATGGAGCGAGTCTCTTCGAGAACTGCATCAATCTGCTTCTCGGTAACTTTTTCGACTCGAACACGTAAATCATCGAATTCCAGAACTTCCATATGGCCACCAAAGTGCGTAGTCACCATTGTCATGTCTGTCGAAACATCGAGCATTCCTGGGTAGAGATGTCCCATAATTCCGTGGCGAGAGTTACGTAGTACCGCGCGAACGCCAGCGGCTTGAATCCAACTATGAATCTTGGTCCATGCGCGCTCTTCGCGGAGGAAACCAGAGACGGAGCGGAATGGAACGCCCGCACGTTCGAAGGCGTTTGCAACTTCTGGCAATGGGCAGGCACCGCAATATGCAAGCCAAGCGCCAGTATCAAAGTTGGCGTGGTCCATCTGTTCTGTTGGTTGCAAGTTAATTACTAAGACCGGTGAATTCGCACGTTGTGCAATCGGAATAATCATCGATGATGTCATGTAAGTAGTAAGGAACATGACAATCATGTCGCAACCAGCAGCGCGCAACTTCTCTGCTGCTACTGCGCCTTCTTGTGGGTCAGAGATAAAACCGACGTCTACGAGTTCGACATCCATTTCGCCGATCCGCTCTGACACATACTTGGCAGAAGCCTGTAGTTGTGGCAGGAGATGCGGAAATTGCGGCCAATATGTTCCAAGACCGCCCGCGACTAATCCGACCTTGACGGTCTTCTTAGGGCGCCGCGCTGGAACGATTCTTTGGTTAGAAACGTTAAGCGTCATGTTTTAACTCCGAGTGTTGTTGAGCTTGGCTCTAATTGAGTCAAAGGAGACAGCGAGGATAAGCATCAGACCTTGAGCAATACGCTGCCAGAAGGTTGGGACATCCAAAAGAATCAAGCCATTGTTCAAGACGCCTACGATTAATAGACCAAGAACTGTTCCAAAGATCGACCCGCGTCCACCAGCAAGTGAAGCGCCGCCTAGAACAATTGCGGTCACTACCTGAAGTTCAAGACCAAGGCCTGAGTTCGGTGAACCGGCGGAAAGTTGAGAAGTGAGCACTGCACCGGCAAAAGATGAGGCAACCGCTGAGAGAACAAATGTCTGGAAGATGATGCGATTAGAGCGAATACCTACAACACGAGCAGCGTTGGGGTTAGAACCAATTGCATAAATTGAGCGACCAAACTTTGTATAGCGAAGAGTGATTGCGCCAAGCGCAGCCAAGGTTGCGAAGATAACAATAGGAAGAGGGATATTAAGAGGTTGAGCAACTCCTAGCCATTCAAAGTTATCCATTCCAACTGTCTGACCATTTCCAATAAGCAAAGCAACTCCATAAAGGAAGCCCAGACCACCAAGTGTTGTAATTAGAGAGTTAACGCCGACGACAGTTACAAGGAATCCATTAAATACACCAAAGACTAATCCGAAGAGAAGTACTGAAGTTAGCCCGAGAACAACGCCATGAGCATTTACAACTTGGGCAAGCATCATTCCGGAGACCGCTGCTGCAGAGCCAACAGAGAGATCAATCTGTCCTGCAATGATCAAAAATGTTGAGGGGATACATACGATGCCTGTTACCGCAGCATTAGCAAGTACGTTCTTGAAATTTTCAACCTGAAAGAAGTACTCGCTTGCGAAGGCGAAATAAACCATCATGAGAATGAGAACACCGATGAGTGGCGCTGTATCTGGAATCTTGCGACGCTTCTTGGCCTCGTCTTCGCTACCTTGCACCTTTGATCCAGCTCTAAGTTTTACCATTTTTTGTCCTGCTCCTAACTGGATGCTGCTATGAGTTTGTTTGCTTGAACTAAATCATCTGTAAATTCGGCGGAAATTGATCCGCGAGAGACAACAATTGCTCTATCTGCGAGAAGAACGACCTCTTCGTAATCTGAAGTCGCAACAAGAACCGCCATGTTGCTCTCTTTTGCTTGCTTGCGAATAATCTCGTAGATATCGCGGCGTGCGCCTACATCTACTCCGCGGGTTGGCTCAACGAGAAGAAGTACATTGACGCGGGCTTCGAACCAGCGACCAAGAAGAACTTTCTGCTGGTTTCCGCCAGAAAGAGTGGCAATCTCTTGGCTTGGTCCACGGCGGGCACTAATGCTGAGTGCATCTGCCCACGTTCCATACGCCGCTTCTTCATCCATCTTACGTACAAATCCAGCCTTAGCCATGCGCGCCCATGAGGCGACAGATAAGTTTTCCGCAACTGAACGAATTGCAAATGAACCTAGACGCTGACGATCAGCTGGTAGGTAACCAATTTTCCGTGCCGTTGAATCTTGCGGCGACTTAGGGGTGAATCGCTCGCCATAAATGTCGATGGTCCCAGAGGAAATTGGGCGCAGACCAAAAATGCTTTCGAGAATCTCTGATGTTCCAGAGCCAATCTTTCCAAATAGGCAAACCACTTCACCTTCATGTACATCAAAGGAGATATCGTTGAAGACTTCGCCATCGGATAAATTCTTTACTTCGAGTGCAACAGTTACGCCTTTAGAAACTGCGGGACGGGCATTCTTGACAGCCGCGTGACCCAGCATCGCAGTCACGAGTTCGTCGCGGCTCACATCTTTGGCAACTTCATTAAGAACAGAGTCTCCGTCACGAAGAACTTGAACGCGGTCTGCAACGCGAGCAACTTCATCCAAACGGTGGGTGATATAAACCATTCCCACGCCTTGTGCTTTTAACTGATCCATGACTTTAAATAGGCGCTCAACCTCAACATTGGAGAGAGCTGCGGTTGGTTCATCTAGAACCAAAATCTTTGCATTTTGAATAAGTGCCCGAGCAATTTCCAGGAGCTGGCGCTCACCAACGCGAAGTGATCCAGCTTCGGCGTCCAGTGGAATATCAACTTCCAAGCGATTGAGAACGTCTTGTGCTTTGGCTTTGAGTTCTCCCCAGGCAATTTTTCCGCCAGAAGTTGGCCACTGCCCTAGAAAAATATTTTCTGCTACCGAAAGAGTTGGAGCGTCGTTGAGCTCCTGAAAAATCATACGAATACCGAGGTCGCGAGCCTTATAAACATCAAGCTCTGCGAACTCGGTACCGTCAATCTTAATTACGCCTTCTGTCGGCGGAATATCCCCCGCCAGAATCTTCACAAGAGTGGATTTACCTGCTCCGTTCTCCCCGAGAAGTGCTACGACTTCTCCGGCGTTTACAGTTAAATCCACTCCGTGCAGAACTTCTACACTGTTATAAGACTTCTTAATGCGTTCCAAACGAATTAACTCCGTCTTGTTCGACATCAATCAATCTCCTTCTAACAGCTAGTTGTTTAACGTACTTATTGCTTTTGTTGCGTTATGCGCACTTTGCCTTAGCCGCTGGGAACACGGTGAACAAGTTGTCAGCATTTACCGCTACGTGCTTGATCTTCAATTGGAAAGGAACTTTCTTTCCCTTGATGAGATCAAGAAGGTAAGGAACGCCAATCTCGCCGTAACGCTCTGGGAAGTATGCAGTATCTGCAATCCAGTTTGGTGTGTTCTTGATATCGCACCATGCTGAAGCAGATGCACCTTGACCAGCTGCATAGATATCGTCGCCACGACCAACAGCCTTAGCTGCTGCGAATGCGCCTTGGATACCTTCATCGTTGATTGCAACAACGATTACCTTCTTGGCATTTGGAAGTGTTGTAAGTGCATCCTTCATCTTTGCAAGAGCAGGCTCTAGACGACCAGCATCAATCTGGATCAACTTGTCGCCGATCTTTCCGCAGACAGCTTCGAAGCCTGTGCGGTATCCACCCATACGAGCAGCGTTAACAACGCCGACACCGTAATCTTCGAGTGAGATGAATGAGTCGAACTCACAGTTGAACTTCTTCTTGAAGTAATTTCCAAGAGCTGTACCGGAAACTTCACCAGCGAAGCTGTTGTCAGCTCCCATGAATGCTGTCTGGCATGGATCTTGTTCGATGTCAATTGAGATGACAGGAACTTGTGGTCCAGCCTTACAGATTGACTTTGATGCTGAAGCAACAGGTTGGAAGTTCAAGTATCCCTGAACCTTCTTGAGCTTGAATGTCTTTGCGCAGTTCAAAGCCTTTGCAGCATCGAGCTTGGAATCGCAAAATACTAGAGTTGCGCCCGCCTTCTTTGCTTCGCGAGCGATTGAATCGTGAACATCCTTACCGAAACCAATTGCATCATCGAGACCGATCATGCCGATAGTGATTCCTTTTCCGCTACCTGGAACAGCCTTGCGGAAGTCATATTGACCAGCTGATGCTGGAAGTACTGATGTGGCAGCTACTGCAGCAATTGCTACAACAGCGATCGCACCGGCACGAAATTTAGAAGCAGCTTTCATACTTCACCGTGACCTTTCATTACATTCGTTATAGGCAGGGTAATCAGAGGCCATTTCCCCGGACACCATTGTTGCCGTGACTGGAATCCTTTCCTGCCACGTGAGGCGTGTCAATAGAAATGTGACGCCTGGGGTGAGATAAATAAATCGTTATAAATTGAACGCTTTTGAAAGACCATAATGTCTCTATGAATACACCCCTGATTGGCTCACCTGTTGAGATTGTCGGCGCCCTAGAAACAGTGGTCGCCCCCTCGGGTCGGGTGAGTTTCTCCCGCCTGCCGGAATGGACTAAAAGCCAATATGCCAAGGGGGATATCGGACGTTGGGCGAGAATGCCGTCCGGGATTCGACTTCGATTTAAGACATCCTCTGAAAAGATCGAGTTAACAGTCCATGTCTACCGACTTACCATTAAAGACCTAGCTGAAGAGCCAGGTCTTGCAGGGTTTGACCTTCTCATCGATGGCAAGGAATTTTCTACAGTACAAACTTTAAAGGGTGGCGCAGTAAGGCTCACAATGGATGGCCCCGCGGTGACCAATGAAGAGTTTATAAGTGGCGAAACTGAAACAATTACCTTCGAAGGGCTTGGAAAAGAAAATAAAGAGGTAGAAATTTGGCTGCCATCCTCTGGAGTTGTTGAAATTGAATCATTAACTTCAGATCAAGAAATTTTTGCACCCACTAAAGACTCAAGAAAGAAGTGGGTTCATTACGGCAGTTCAATTAGCCACTGCGTTGAAGCACAGCGCCCTATGAATATTTGGAATGTGCATGCCTCGCGTCTACTTAATTTGAATATTCGTAACCTTGGCTTAGCGGGCGAGTGTCATGTGGATGGCTTTGTTGCTCGCACAATCGCAAATGTAGAAGCGGATTTCATCTCTCTCAAGATGGGAATAAATGTTGTAAATGCAGATTCGATGCGAGAGCGTTCATTCGTTCCCGCAGTCCACAATTTTCTCGACATCATTCGAGAGAAGAAGCCAACCACCCCCATCATGGTGATCTCTCCGATTTGCTGTCCATTTCACGAAGAGAATCCGGGTCCAACATTGATTGGAAGCGCTGGTTTGTATTCCGAACCTAGGTCACATGATCTAAGCCATGGTGCGCTTAATTTGCCACGAATCAGAACTCTTCTCGAAACGGTAATTTCAAAGCGAGCTGATTCAAACCTTTACTACCTCAACGGGCTTGATTTATTTGGTCCTGCAGATACTCACATGATGCCTGACCTATTGCATCCCAACCCAGATGGATACCGGCTTATGGGAGAACGCTTTGCCGCAAGCCAGAGTGCGTTACTTGCTAAAATTCTTGGCTAATTTACTTTAGCTCTGAAACCCGCTCCGCAATTCGATACTTCTTGATGTAGTCGCGGTCGAGCTCCCAGCCAAGTCCTGGCGTGTCATTAAGTTGCATATGTCCATCAATAAGCGGTGGGCGATTCGCAATCATGTTGTGCCAGATTGGATCGCGCTTTGGATGGAAGAACTCTAGGTAGGTGCCGTGAGGAATTGAAGCGAGCAAGTGTGAGGCAACTTGTGGCTCCTCGTGGTGGGCCATCTTCACGTCGTAAACGGTTGCAATAGCTGCTGCGCGGCGCCATTCAGTTGGTCCGCCAGACCATGATGAATCAAAGTTGCAATAATCAATTGAGCCAGTCTCCATCAAATCGCGGCAACCAGCGGCAGAGAATTCTGTCTGTCCGGCGGTAACGGCAACGTTGCCGACGTATCGCACATCGCGCATCGCTTTCTTATCGTTCTGCCAGATGCATGGCTCTTCAAACCACAAGAGATTGTCATCTGCAACGAGATGAGAGAACTTGATTGCTTGCGGAACGGTGTAGCCCTGATTTGCATCTACTGCGATGCGAAAGTTATCTCCGCCAACGCGACGTGCCTCTTTGAAACGCTTCGCATCTTCTTCAGGCTCCAGGCCACCAATCTTAAATTTCATTCCTGCAAATTGTTCTTTGAGAAGATATTCAACTTCCTGTTGAATTGTTAAATCGCTGCCGTAATAACCGCCGATAGTGATAACTGGAACCTTGGAACGGTAGCCGCCCCACAACTTCCAAAGTGGCGCGTTATATGCCTTGCCAAGTAAATCCCAGAGAGTTACATCGATAGACGCTGTTGCAACAAGTCCGAGGCGACGATCGCGCAAAATATCCCAAGTGGCTGGGCGACAGAGTTCCCACAGCTTTTCAATTTCAAATGCATCCTTGCCCAAAATAAGTGGGGCGAGTTCTTCGTGGATGATGTTGTCGATCTCGAGCAGCCCTGCATCTTCATCTCCTGCATATGCCTCTCCGACGAGGCCAGACTTGGTGAAGATGCGAGTGATGGTGGTGGAGCGGTGAGTCATCTTGTAGTGACTGCCCTTATAAACCGTCTCCAGTGGAACGCGGACAGACTCTGTTTCTACACGAGTGATGGTTAAGTCCACGTTTTGCCCCCTAGGCTGGTAATTACTGGAAACGATTCCTAAGTCTAAGCGGAAAGTTCTCCGTGTCAATATGGCCCTGGAAATCTTTTCTGGAAATTATTTCCAGTTTCTATTCTTATTCCGTCCGCTCAGGACTAACCTCGCTGACCATGGGAAAGAATCGAATCACGATTCACGATGTGGCAGCAAAAGCTGGCGTCGCAATTTCCAGTGTTTCTAGAGTTCTCTCCGGCCATCTCGACGTTTCAGAGAAGATGCGCGCCAAAGTTGAATCGGCAGTTGCTGAGCTTGGGTACGAACCAGATCATCTTGCTCAATCTCTGCGTAAGGGAGCTACCAACACCATCGGATTTATGATTCGCGACATTACCAATCCACTCTTCTCTATCGTTGCTCAGAGCGCTGAACATGAATTGCGCAAAGCTGGCTATTCCATGATTTTGATAAATTCCCATGGTGATTTAGAAGCTGAAAAAGAAAATTTCGCACTCTTTAAAAGACGACGCATTGATGGCGTCATTGCTTCTCTCGTCTCTGAAGATTCTCCTTATGTGCGCAATACAATTAGTGAATTAGGTTCGCCAGTAGTCCTGCTCGACCGCGAGGTCACCGGTCTCAATGCAAGTGCTGTGATTTGCGACCATGCAAGCGGCGTTAAACATGCCACCGCCGATCTCATTAAGAATGGCTTCTCTAGAATTGCTTTTGTTTCAGGGCGAAAAGATGTATTCATCTCTCGAAATAGAATTAAGGGTTATGAAGAAGCACTAAGTGAAGCAAGGATCAAAGTAGATGAAAATCTGATTCGGCTTGGAAAATTTGGTGAAGATTTTGCTTATGAGCAGACGAAGGATCTCTTTTCTGGCAAAGGAGCGCCTGACGCTTTAATAACCGGTGGTATTGGTGCTTCCACTGGAGCGCTGCGCGCTTTGAAAGAGTTGAAGATTAAACCAGGCAAAGATTTAGCATTCGTTGCATTAGATGAATGGCCGATGTTTGATGTGCTTACCGCAGATTTATCCTCGGTTTATCGCGATCCCGAAGAGATGGGCCACCAATCCGCACGATTAATTCTTGACCTTATTGCAGGTGAAGCCACCGCTCAAGCAGTTGTTCCTACTCTTTATCGCCGACGTGCAAGCAGTAAGAAGGTCTGAGATGTCTCAATCTGATATCGGTACGGCGATTTTTGATGAGCTCACAACAACTGAGCCAGCCCTTAATCAGGCTCGGCTGGACGTACTCTTTCAAGATTTTGTTGCGGGAGCAGTATTAGGAGAACAGCATTACGGAACGCCCACTTCAACGTTGTGCAAAGGAATAACTGAACGCGCAGTTCGCCTAGGTTTATATGCAAGCGCTCTGGATATGGATGATGTGGATTGGAAAGTTCTGACTCATCCAGGTTCTATTATTTGGCCGGCCGCTATTGCAGTTGGTATTGAATTAAATCTTTCATTATCCGAACTCTACAAAGCCGCGTCATACGGATATCGAACAGGTGCGACCACTGCACACTTCTTTGGCGCAACACATAGAGCAAAATGGCATGTCACTTCAACTAGTGGGGCGTTAGCTGCAACTTCTGCGGCGGCTATTGCGCTAGGTCTAACTCCTGATCAACATCGCAACGCATTACATATCTGCGCAGCAAATATCGGCGGGTCACCACAAGCCGGGTTTGAGCGCAGAGGCGCACCACAAACTAATCGAGCTGCTGCAATCTCTCTAGGAATAACGAGTGCACACGCCGCTCTGCTGGGCTCTCCTCATATTGAAGATATCTGGAATGGTCCTCGTGGACTGATTGAAATGTTTAGTCTTGAAGCAACTTCACCTGAGATTTTAGATGGTGTAAGCACTGCCGAACTTCGCCTCATTGATACCAACGGTTTTGCCCATTCCGCTGTAACCGCGGCTTGGAAACTTTATGGTCGCGTTAATGAAAAAGTGGATTCGATTACTCTCACACTTCCCGCATCTGTTAAAGGAATCCTTGATGCATCCCTTGGTGGTTCATGGTGGAACAGTGCCTATGCAATCGCAGCGCTATGGGAGTCAGGCGATCCAACAAATTTGCAGAGCGCATCACACTTCTTATCAAAAATTAGCCTTGAATTTGGAGAGATGCCAATTGGTGCAGGTCGAGTATCTGTTCGCACTGCAACTGGCGAGCACGAAGAATACGTCGAGCGTGCGCCAGAAGAAATTTCATGGCGAAATATAAAGTGGGGTAAAGCAGGAATCTCTTCTAGTGAAGAGGCTTACTTGCGATGCTCCAACTTTCCACTAGCTGCACTTCGATAAGCGATATCAAGCGCTTCTACAGAGCGAGCGCCGAGCTCACCAGGTGAGTAGTTCGTAAACTTCTGACCTTTACCTGCTGCAACCAGCGCATCGATTGGGCCTTGGCAGTCGTAATAACCATCATCGTCACCAAGCTCTAATCGGATGTTCTCACCCTTGTGATACAGCCAGACTGCTGCACGCTCAAGGTCGAGAAGGATTTGGCCATCATCGCCGATAGCTCGCAATTCAAGTGCGTGGTACTTCTTGTGGGCTAGTACGTGAGAGGAGCCGCCTGATACCGAACCGATAGCTCCACCCTCGAACCGATAGCTAATTGCGTCGTGCATCTCTACCGGCGCATTCATAGGCGAAGACATGAGAGCAAAACCAGATTCGGCGCGGGCGCCGGTGATCCATAAGCCCATACCAAGTGCGTGAGTGAGTTGTGCTTGGCCATATCCGCCACCAGAAATCTTTGGGTCGGTCCATGTCTTCTGCTCAGGTAAAGATTCTGGAGTCGCATCTGGATAAGCACCAGTATTGGTGAGAAGTTCACGAGTCATAGATGACATATGAATAGTTAAATGCTCAAGATTGCCAATACCGTGCTTCTCCATTAACTCTTTGGCTTGTCGCATCATTGGTAAGTAGTTCCAACCAAATGCGATGATTAGTTCTTTGCCTACACGCTTTGCAGTGGCGTCAATATCCCAAGCATCAGCAGGATCGATTGTCACCGGTTTTTCACACATAACATGTGCGCCAGATTCGAGTGCTGCTTTAGCATGCTCATGATGTAGTCCGGTAGGGCTACCGATTACACAAATATCTACTCCGGCATTTAGTACATCTCGATAATCTTCAGAGGCAACTTGAAAACCATAGCGATCAGAAATCTTTTTTAGGATTTCTGGACCCTTGCGTGAGATGCCGACATATTCAAGTTCGTCGTGCTTAGCAAGATTAGGAAGGTGTGAAGCGATTGCCCAGCTACCAGCACCGATGACCCCAACGCGGACTTTTGCCATAATATTTTTCTCTTTCCTCAAGATATTCTCAGTAGCCCCTTGGACTGCGGATAAGTATCCAATATTCTTGTGAAAGGTCAAGAGTTCTCCTACGAGCACTCATAAATTGGGTAATAGAGAGGTATAAATTTATGGAGAGAGTCTGTTTTACCTTCGAAATTTACGATGGCAAGGTAGCTGAATACGAGAAGCGCCATGCGGAGATCTGGCCAGAACTTGTAGAAGCGCTCAAGGAATGTGGTTTCACTAATTACACCATCTTTCGTCGCGGACTAACCGCAGTGGGATATCTCGAAGCTGTTCCCAATAAAGCTACTGCATTCGAGAAACTTGGTAAGTATGAAGTAAATGGCAAGTGGGCAAAGTGGTTTGAAGACATCATTGTTAACTTGGCTGATAGCCAAGGAAATCTCATTGAGCTGAAAGAAATTTGGCACTTAGCAGAATAATTCTTCACAAGGGCTAGCACTCATTCTCTAGCTCGTAAGACTTTTTTTACGCGTGGTTTTTCGCCTGTGCGAAAGACCACGCATTTTTTGTTAGAACACAGACTTTTCTCGGAGGAAACTAAACCTTAGGGAAAAGGAGAAAATATGAACCCGCTTTCACTGGCACGCTGGCAATTCGCCATCACCACCGTTTATCACTTTATCTTTGTACCAATCACAATTGGATCTGGTTTTTTAGTTGCCGGACTTCAAACTGCTTGGTATCGCACACATAAAGAGAAGTATCTTCGTGCAACCAAATTCTTCGGAAAACTCTTTCTGATCAACTTTGCAATTGGTGTTGTTACCGGCATTGTTCAGGAGTTCCAATTTGGTATGAACTGGTCCTCGTACAGCCGTTTCGTTGGAGATATTTTTGGCGCACCATTGGCCATGGAAGGGCTACTCGCATTTTTCCTAGAGAGCACATTCCTTGGTATCTGGATTTTTGGATGGGATCGACTATCTAAGAAGGCGCACTTAGCCTCCATTTGGTTC
>CAEZUD010000030.1_pt1 | contig 14267 bp, 11 predicted proteins | sample 7264381 | NCBI WGS metagenome assembly CAEZUD01 (sample SAMEA6813821, study PRJEB35770) | uncultured Actinomycetes bacterium | biome: Freshwater; feature: Freshwater reservoir; material: water | place: Czech Republic | collected 2016-04-20 | depth 0.5m m
AAGGCATCAGGGCCAAGCTCGCGGCCTAGACCAGATTGTTTGTAGCCACCAAACGGTGTCCAGTATCGGACGGAGGAGTTGGAATTTACCGAAAGATTGCCGGCTTCAACTGCGCGCGAGACGCGGACTGCGCGAGCTAGATCGCGAGACCAGATAGAGCCAGAGAGTCCATATTCGGAGTCGTTCGCGATGCGAATCGCATCAGCTTCATCCTCAAAGGGGAGTACAGATACGACTGGACCGAAAATTTCTTCGCGGTAGGCGCGGTCCTTCGAATCCTTAGGCGCTAAGACTGTTGGAGCGAACCAATATCCAGGGCCGGTTGGCTTTGAGCCTTGGAAGGCGATGGGAGTTCCTTCGGGCAAAAATTCGGAGACGCGCGCATATTGAGTAGATGAAATCAGTGGACCCATCTCGGCGGTATCGAGCGATGGATCTTCAACTCGAAACTTCTTCACTGCGACTTCGAAGAGTTCCATAAATTTGTCATACGCAGAACGTTGAATCAAAATGCGTGAACGAGCACAGCAATCCTGTCCAGCGTTATCAAAGACAGCGCCTGGTGCTCCGGCTGCCGCCTTCTCGATATCAGCATCAGCAAAAATAATGTTGGCGCTCTTGCCGCCGAGTTCAAGAGTTAAGCGCTTTACCTGATCCGCGCATCCGCGCATGATCTGCTTTCCAACACCAGTAGAACCGGTGAAGACAATCTTGCGCACAAGTGGATGTGTGACAAAGCGATCTCCCACAACACTTCCCTTGCCAGGAATGACGTTAAATACGCCTTCCGGAATTCCTGCTTGTAATGCAAGTTCTCCCAAGCGAATTGCAGTTAGGGGAGTGAGTTCGGCAGGTTTGAGAACAACGGTGTTACCGGCAGCTAGTGCGGGACCAAAACCCCAGCCAGCAATCGGCATCGGGAAGTTCCACGGAACAATGATTCCGATAACGCCGAGCGGCTCCTTAAAAGTGATATCGATTCCATTTGGTACTGGAATCTGACGACCAAAGAGGCGTTCTGGTGCGGCGCTGTAATAATTAAGAACGTCACGAACATTGCCTGCTTCCCAGCGTGCATTGCCAATTGTGTGACCAGAGTTGAGAACTTCTAGTTGTGCTAACTCTTCAATATGAGAGTCGACCAGCGATGCAAATGCCCGAAGGATGCGTGCCCGATCTCCTGGATTGACCTTTCTCCAACTCTCGAATGCGTGGGCCGCTTTGAGAATTATCGCGTCGGTCTCTGTGACATCAGCAAGATGAATATCCTGTACTGGCTTTTCAGTAACGGGGCTGATGATGGTGTAGTTAGACATGAATCTCCTGAAGTAGTGGTTCGGTAAATTTACATACGTTCGAAGCTGCGGACGCGCTCCCAGTCGGTAACAGCGCGACCGAATGCATCGAGCTCGGTATCGGCCATATGGGTGTAATGATCTTGGACGTCTTTACCAAAAGTCTCAGTAACCCAAGTGCTATTTGCCCAGAGATCGCGCGCTTCCTTGAGCGAAGTTGGGATGCGCTCTGTTTCGAGGGCGTAGGCATTGCCAGTAAATATTGGCTCGAGCTCTAAGTTCTTCTCAATTCCATCGAGTCCTGCTGCAACCATGCCTGCTACTGCGAGATATTGATTTACATCTCCACCTGGTACTCGGTTCTCAATCCGCAGAGCATGTCCCTGTCCAACTAATCGCAATGCACATGTGCGATTGTCGCGACCCCATTTGATAGCGGTAGGAGCAAATGTTCCTGCTTGATAGCGCTTATAAGAGTTGATATTTGGCGCAAAGAGAAGAGCGAGCTCGCGCATATGTGCTTGTTGCCCTGCAACGAACGAACGTCCAAGTTCCGACATTCCATCGCCGGCATCGCCAGCCATAACTGCATTGTCTTTCTTGTCGCGGAATGAGAGGTGAATATGGCACGAGTTACCCTCGCGTTCATTGAACTTAGCCATAAAGGTTAAAGAACAACCTTGAGCTGAGGCAATCTCTTTAGCGCCCATCTTGTAAACAGAGTGGTTATCGCAAGTGCGAAGCGCATCTTCGTAACGGAATGCAATTTCGTGTTGACCTAAGTTGCACTCACCCTTTGCAGATTCAACGATGAGGCCTGCCTTATCCATGGATACGCGAATTTCACGGAGCAACTTCTCGACCCGAGCAGTGCCACCTAACGAGTAATCCACGTTGTACTGATTGGCCGGTACCAGATCCTTGTATCCCTTATCCCACGCCTCTTCGTAAGTGTCTTTAAAGACAATAAATTCAAGTTCAGTGCCACAAAGTGCAACCATTCCTGCTTTATCTAACCGCTCTAGTTGTCGCTTCAAAATTGTTCGAGGAGATACTGAGATTCCAACATGGTCGTGGTCCACAAAATCAGCGATAACAAAGGCTGAACCCTCTTGCCAGGGCAGGTAGCGCAGAGTGTCGAGATCAGGAGACATTCCCATATCGGCATATCCGGTCTCCCAAGAAGAGACGGCATAACCTTGAATCGTGTTCATATCGATATCAACAGCGAGAAGGTAGTTGCAACCTTCCGTGCCATTCTTGAGCGTATCGGCGAGGAAAAATGGGGCGTGAATGCGCTTACCTTGTAGCCGGCCTTGCATATCGGTAGCACCGACGACAACCGTATCGATCCGCCCTTCGGCGATCTCTTTGCGAAGTTGGTCAAGGCTAAGGGCCACGGAATCCTCCAAGGGGACAGGGAAAAGAATCTAGAGACCGAGGTTACTGCTCGAGGCACACCCGGGGCAACGCCGTCAGCGCGCCAAAGTTCAGCCAAAAAAGGGGCTTTGGTGCTTCCAATTGGCTGAGGTGGGCGTCACACTAAACCCTAACTTCTAGAAAGGCGGGACTTATCTAATGGTTAATACCCATGATGCCGACGCACAAAAGTTGGCAGAGCTTGGATATAAACAAGAGTTCGATCGCAAATGGAGTGGCTTTCACAACTTCGCGATCTCTTTCTCCATCATCTCAATTCTCTCTGGCTGCTTTACCACCTTCGCACAGGCGTGGAATAACGGCGGCCCTGTAGCAATCTCCATTGGTTGGCCAATCATCGCCAGCCTCATCATGATTATCGGACTAGTTATGGCTGAGCTTCTCTCAGCTATGCCAACCGCCGGCGGTATTTACTACTGGGCGCTAAATCTTGGAAAGCCAGTTCATGGATGGGTCACCGGATGGTTGAACCTCATGGGCCTAGTCGCTGTAACAGCTGGCGTGGATTACGGCTTTGCAAACTTCTTTGTATACACAGCAAATCTATTCAATAGTTCATTTGATCCTGGCAATTTAAAGCTTGTCTTCTTGGTCTTTGCTATTACTTTGCTCATTCACATTGCAATGAATATTTACGGCGCAAACGTTATCCATAAACTTCAGAGCATTAACGTCTGGTGGCACGTGGGTGGAGTCGCAGTTGTTATCTTGATTCTTGTCTTGATTCCAACAAAGCACCAATCTACTTCTTGGGTATTTACTCACCAGATCAATAACAGTGGATTCGGCAATTACTGGTTCTATGTATTGCCAATTGGTTTCTTGTTGACTCAGTACACCATCACTGGCTTCGATGCTTCTGCGCACGTTTCAGAAGAGACTGGTCAGGCAACAAAGGCAGCTGCTCAGGGTCTATGGAAGTCCATCGCTTACTCAGCTGTTGCTGGTTGGGTCATGCTTCTCGCATTCTTGTATGCAGCAACTGATGAAGCAGGCATCACTGAGGCCGGTGGATTCTCTGGCGCAATCTTTATGGGCGCAATGTCCGTTGGTTGGGTCAAGATTATTTTGATCATTACCTGCGTCGGTCAATTCTTCTGCGGCATGTCATGCGTAACTGCTGGCTCTCGTATGTTGTTTGCTTTCTCTCGCGACCGCGCTGTTCCAGGCCACAAGAACTGGACCAAGCTCGATAAGAATCGCAACCCATCGCATGCAGCGTTCGGTCTCGGTTTTGCGGCCCTTGTGGTCTCAATCCCTGCAATCTGGTCAGCAGTGGCCTTCTTTGCAGTGACATCGATGGCTGTAATTGGACTCTTCGGTTCATTCGCAATTCCAATCTGGCTACGTTGGCGCAAGGGCGATGCCTTCAAGCAAGGTGACTGGAACTTGGGTAATAAGTGGAAGTGGATGGCTCCAATTGCGGTTCTAGAAATCGTAATCATCTCGATTTACTTCTGTATGCCAACCACACCTGCAGGCGTTTGGTGGGGAGCGGAGTTCAATCTCAAGGCCGCTAACTACACACCAATTGCATTCCTCGTCGTTATCGGCGCTGCAATGATCTGGTGGTGGACCTCAGCCCACAAGCACTTCAAGGGCGCGGTAAACACGCTCAATAAGTAAGTAACCGAACTACAATTAACCCGTCCTACTTCGGTAGGGCGGGTTAATTATTTTTAGGGAGAATCATGTCTGATCGAGTTGCAGGACGCGTTGCGATAGTCACCGGGGCGGCTTCTGGAATTGGTGAAGCTAGCGCAATTCGACTTGCCGAAGAAGGTGCATCAGTTATCTGCGCCGATCTCAACGCCGAAGGCGCCGAACAAACGGCACAAGCCATTGTTGCTAAAGGTGGCACCGCGATTGGTTACACCATTGATATCTCCGATTCCACTCAATGCGATGCAATTGTGGCCAAGGCGGTTAGTACCTATGGCGCTATCGATATTCTGGTTAATAACGCGGGCGTAAATCTCCCGGGCGTCTTTCATGAAGTCACTAATGCCACAATTGAAAGGACACTTTCGGTCAACGTAATGGGCGCGATGTATTTAACTCGAGCCGCGCTGCCTCATATGCTCAAGAATTCTCGCGGTTCTATCGTCAATATGTCGAGTGTTAATGGTCTAGTTTCAGAACCATTCTTAAGTGTCTATTCAGCTTCCAAGGGTGCCATCGTTATGTTTACTCGTGGAATTGCACTGGACTATGCCAAGACCGGAATCCGTTGTAATGCAATCTGCCCTGGCTGGGTAGATACGCCGATTAATCATGCGCATGCAAAGATGCTCGGTGGCTTAGATCATGTCTATAAAACTATTGATTCATTCCAACCGATTGGTCGTCCGGGCACTCCCCGCGAGATTGCAAATTTAGTTCTCTTTCTGGCATCTGATGAGGCCTCGTTTATGACCGGTTCGATTGTCTCTGCAGATGGTGGAATGACCGCGCAATAATCAGACTAATACGCTGGCAAGTACTAAACGACCCCAGTTTTGCACAACGGGTTTCCATGCGGCGAAGAGTGCTTCTTCTGCCATTTTAACTTCGGATTCAACGCTGCTCTTGCCGGATTCGATGAAGGCGTTATCGGCGTGTTCTTCCCAGGTGTGAATGATGGATGAATCTACTTCTGGGTGGAACTGGACGGCGTATTGCGTACTGCCGATTCGATACACCTGGTTCATACACAACTCGCTGCTAGCTAGAAGCGTTGCGCCTGCAGGAAGAGCAGCAACTTCATCTTCGTGCCACTGCGCAACAGGAGATGGGGCTGCTAGGGCAAATATCGGATCACTCGCTCCTTCGGTTGTAGGAGAGATGTCATAAATCCCAATCTCACTCGTTTTGGCCCGTGAAACACTACCCCCAGCCGCTGCGGCAAGTAATTGCGCTCCGAGACAGATGGCAAAGATAGGAATGTCGCGATGTACTGCATCGAGCAATAGTGCACGTTCATTTTTTAACCACGGTGCAATGTGATCATCCATCGCTCCCATATGTCCGCCGAGTGGAATAACTCCTACGAAATTCTCAGGCAGTACTGGAGGAACTTGCTCACCATCGTATGCGCGCAAAATTTCAATTTCAAAACCAATCTCCATTAACCAACGACCGACTAAGTGCGGTGGATCGGTAGGATCATTTTGTATTGCAAGCAGGCGCGGTTTCATGGTGATAATTATGATGGTAATTGAAGATTTTTGAAAAAAAGTCCAATACGCCACACGGGAAAATAGGGGTAGGTGTCTTTTCTGCGCCGTTCTGCTACCTTGGCTCTTATAAGAAAACCAGATGGTTTTACTCGGATATATAAACAAAGGGGAGCGTAAGTACCAGAAAAGGAGTCGCAGTCCTAAGGCTCAACAAACGGTACCTATTCCAAAATGACCTGAACTCTAGAACCACAAACGTTTCGTAAGTTATCGCAAGACCCACAACCTGTATCGCGCGAAAGAGTTGCAGAACTCATGGCCCAAGAGTGGGCTCGCTTCACCCAGGATACGGCTGGCTCACAAGCCGAGAGTGAAATCGCCAAAAAGAGCGTTCCTATGGGCGTTACCTCTAGCTTCCAATATTGGGATCCCTATCCCATCAGCATTGTTTCTGCAGATGGCGCATACATGACCGATGTCGATGGTCGCAAACTTCTCGATCTTTCCATGGGGTTTGGCGCAATGCTTGCCGGTCACCTCAACCCTGAAGTTATAAAGGAGATTGATCTTTCACTTCGCGAAGGAATGCTCTTTGTTACACCTTCTCCGATTTCGCGTGACGCGGCGGAGCGCATCTGTCGCCGCTTTGGTATCGATCAAGTTCGTTTTGCTAACTCTGGCACTGAAGCAACCATGTATGCAGTTCGTGTTGCTCGGGCATATACCCAGAAGAAATCCATCGTAAAGATGGAAGGCGGATACCACGGCTCTTATGATCCCCTTACAGTTTCGGCAAAGCCGGCACTCGCAGAAGCAGGCCCGGCAGATCATCCAATTCCTGTCCCATCACCAGGCACAGAACCAGGCACTGTTTACGTAATCCCATTTAACGATGCGGATGCAGTTCGCGAAGTATTTACGGCGCACGCTAAAGATATTGCTTGCCTCATCGTGGAACCAGTTCTGGAAAATCTCGGAATTGTTCTACCTGATGCTGGTTATTTGCAATCACTTCGTAATCTCTGTGATGAGTTTGGAATTGTCTTAATCTTCGACGAAGTTAAAACCGGTCTGACGGCTGGCCCTCGTGGTGCAGCGGCTCGCATCGGAGTAGAGCCTGACTTGATCTGTTTAGCTAAATCAATTGGCGGCGGACTTCCACTCGCTGCCTTTGGCGGCAAGCAGAAGTTCATGGATACCGTCACCGATGGTCGGATGGCGCACTTCGGTACTTTCAACGGCAACCCACTTGCTATGGCAGGCGTTCGCGCAATGGATCGCATCTGTACTGATGAAGCGCTAGCAACGGCTGAGGCGCTGAACTACCAGGCACTCGATCGCATCAGCGCCATTATCAATGAATTCCAATTGCCAGCACACACGGTTGGTTTTGGCGTTAAAGGGTGCGTTACTTGGTCTATAGATCCTGTTCGCAACTATCGCGACTACAAAGCCACGGATTTTGAGATTGCCGAACTTGGTTGGCTCTGGTCACTCAACCGTGGAATCATCACGCCTCCGGGACTTGATGAGCAGTGGTTAATCAGTTTGGCTCATACGCAAGTAGAAATCGACAAACTCGTTGCAGATTTCCGCGAACTTGCAGTTGCTCTTCGCGCGTAACTTAATTGCTTAAGTAAGTTTCACTCCAGTTAATTGCTCGAGTGCGGAGTAGACAGCACCAGGCGACCAGGTTGGTTCTTCTGGCTTTGCCAAGTTATTGAGTCCTTCTTCACTGAGATAGGACTTGAGCTTTTCCGGAAGCGAGCTTCCAATTTTTGGGCTACCTAAATCAAGCCAGCGCCATTCGGATTTTGGCGAGACAATTACTACTAAGTCCGGATGCATTACATCGTAAGTATCGCGGACACCGGTCTGCCAATCTAACGGAATGCTCTCAGCTTCATCGGCGCTGAATTCCATCTTCGCACCTGGTGCACCAAAGTACTTCCAAAGCGCTGCTAAGTCTTTTTCACTGCCCGAAGCGAGTGAAAATGTATTGTCATCAAAGAGATCTTGATATGCGCGAAGTCGTGGTGCTTTATCGCGGGCAGCGTCTACCGAAATTTCGATAACTGCGACCTGATCCTTTAGTTCTGAGGCAGCGATTGCGTTTCCGATATCACGCATATTCGCTGTTGTCATAGGACATATCTCATGACAAGAAGTTAGGAAGTTAGCAATCACAATATATTTCCCAGCAAGCGAACCTAAAGTAAATTCCTTGCCATCTGCATCAAAGAGGGGGAGGGCGAGGACATCTGCAGGTATGGCAGATTGCAAGAATGTGCCGCCACCAACCGAAGCGCCGGTAGGTTCCTTGTGGGCGTGGGATGAGGCCGTTTTCGCTGCGCCACAACCACTGAGCAAGAGAGCTACTGCAAGACCGAGAAGAAGCGCTTTAGATTTCATGTATCGATGGTATTAGAAAACTATTCCAATGCAATGAGGTCAAGGTATTGCTCGCCCCACAAATCTTCATCGCCGTCGGGCAAGAGCAGAACGCGCTCCGGCTTCAAGGCTCGGACCGCACCTTCATCGTGGCTGACAAGGACCACTGCGCCTTGATATTCACCTAAAGCAGCCAGGATTTCGTCACGGGAAGCGGGATCTAAGTTGTTAGTGGGCTCATCCAATAGGAGAACGTTTGCAGAACCAACAACAAGGGTCGCAAGTGCTAAACGAGTTCGCTCGCCACCGCTAAGAACGTTTACAGGCTTATGAACGTCATCGCCGACAAAGAGGAACGAACCTAAGACTTGGCGAGCTTGGGGCTCACCGATATGTTCACCAGAAGACATCATGTTTTCAAGAACCGTACGTTCGAAATCTAGTGATTCGTGCTCTTGGGTGTAATAGCCAATCTTTAAGCCATGACCCGGTTGAATTTCACCAGTATCGGATTCATTGGTGCCGCCGAGAATACTTAACAGCGTTGTCTTTCCGGCGCCGTTAAGACCGAGGACTACAACCCGAGAAGAGCGATCAATTGCGAGGTCAACGTCGGTAAAGATTTCTAGCGAACCATAAGATTTCGAAAGTCCCTGTGCCATGAGCGGAGTCTTGCCACATGGTGCGGGGGTAGGGAAGCGCAGCTTTGCGACCTTGTCGCTGCGACGCACTTCTTCTAGGCCAGAGAGAAGAGCATCGGCGCGACGCAACATGCCTTGAGCAGCCTTAGCTTTAGATGCTTTAGCGCGCATCTTCTCGCCTTGCTTAGCCAGAATTTCAGCCTTCTTTTCTGCGTTCGCACGTTCCTTTTTGCGACGGTGTTCATCTTGTTCGCGCTGCAATAAATACTTCTTCCAGCCCAAGTTATAAACATCGATAACATTTCGGTTGGCATCAATGTAGAAAACCTTGTTTACGACCATTTCAATTAAGGCAACATCGTGGGAGATAACAACAAGACCGCCTGGATACTTGGCTAAATAATCACGGAGCCAGATAATTGAGTCGGCGTCTAAGTGGTTAGTTGGTTCATCTAGAAGAAGCGTTTCGGCACCACTAAAGAGAAGTCGAGCAAGTTCTACGCGGCGGCGCTGACCACCGGAGAGAACTCCAATAGGTTCTTCGAAGATGCGATCAGGTAATCCGAGGTTAGTTGCTATCGCTTCTGCTTCGGACGAGGCGCTGTAGCCACCGGCGGTGTTAAATTCCGCATCCACCCGGGAATAGCGTTCGAGTGCAGCTTCTAGTTCATCCGGTCCGGCAGTTGCCATCTCTTCTTCGACTTTACGCATACGGCTAACGATGAGGTCGAGACCGCGTGCAGAGAGAATGCGATTAATGACAGTCTCTTCTTGATCACCCGTACGTGGATCTTGTGGCAAATAACCAATCGTTCCGGTGCGTGTGACCTGCCCACCAGCAGGGAGGTTTTCACCCGCCAATACTTTTGCAAGAGTTGATTTACCTGCGCCATTGCGCCCTACGAATCCGATTCGATCACCACGGTTGATGCGAACAGTCACATCTTTAACGAGAAGGCGAGCCCCGGCACGGAGTTCAACGCTTTGAGTGGCAATCACTGGCCAATTCTCCCATGAGAAGTAGCCAGTGATTTACCAGAATTATTCGGCGAGAGTTCCGCCAAATATTTGCCATGCAAGAGCAGATTTCGCGATAAGGCTCAAGATGATGTAAGCCCGCTCACCTTTGAGGTAATTTGCCCAATCGCCCTGCGCTTTATATTGCTTGTATTGAACCCATGCAAAGCAGTTGAAGAAGATGAAGAGTGAGATAACTATTCCGTAAACAAAGACGGGCGCATTGGATTCTGTTGGAGCTTTTGGACCAATCAACAAAAGAACAACTATTAGCCATGGAATAGCGCCCGCAATGCAGCCAAAGATGAAGGGCAGCCATTGACCGTCACCCGGACGTGTGAATCGCTCTTGCAACCAACCAAAGAGAATCATGGATGCATTCACACCAAAGATTGCGATGATGGCGGCGACATCGGTAACACCACAGAGCTGGACGATCAGGATGATCATTATGGATGAACTGATGGAGTACTCGACCCAGCGGAAGATGTTGATATTGCGAATCAACGAGTTGTTATAGCGATTGAAGTAACGTGGAGATGCTACGAGAAAGTGAAAGAAAGCAGATAGCGCCAGGAATAGCGCAACTGTTCGTGCTACTGGTGTGTCCAGGATGACGACAGGAGCGGCAAAAGTAGTGCCGGGCGCCCCAGTCATATATGTGGCCGTGATCGGAAGTGAGAATGAGTTAGCTAATTGCAGGACCGCCACCATAGAAAGCAAGTGAAGGATTCCTGCGATTACATTGAATCGACGAAGTGGCTTGATATCAAAATGCGTTATGGAAGTCATGGAATTAGGTTAGCGAATCAGCCACGTATTCTTCGATAGCTAGGGCAATAAATGCCGCAAGTCCTGGAGTAAATTCTTCGTAGTGGGCGTTAAACCGTGGATCCTCCACATACATCTGGCCGAGACCTATATAAGCCTCGGGCGTAGGACTCCAGAAGTTGCAGATCCATTGGTAGTGTCGCCCAATAAGTCCATTTACTTTCTGCGAATCAGCGGAGTGACCTTCAAGGAGTGCGGTCGCTAAATCTTGAGAGATGCTGGTGCCCTCTTCGAAGACTGCTTCCAGTTCTTCACCAGTGAGCGATGAAAGCCGTCGCTGGCTCTCTGCGAATGCATCCGGCCACTTCTGTTCAGCCTCTTCTTCAAAAGGGTTAGGAAAGTCGGTCATGACAAAATTCTATTCTGAGAACTCAAAATTGGATACAGACTTTAGCTAAATGGATTTAATGAAGAGGTGATCGGTGAGTTAATCGCATTCATGACCACCGCATTAGTAGATGCATCTGCGAGGGCTGAGCCCGGCGTCATTGACATGAGGAAGGATGTTTGATTTGTGATAGCGGAGATATTTGGACCGGCACTTTGAGTGAGGGAAAGCGATTGGGTAGGTGGCATAAACGCACCAGTGTAAACAGCCAAACCTTTCACAAACCTGATATTACTTATGCGGCCATTGAATCCACCATCGCCCGGCCATGGATTTGAAGCGATATAGATATAGCCATCATTTGCAAAGTCCGTGCTATTAAATAGAGCATTACTGTCATATCCAGTCTGAACTCCATCGAGATAGAACGCCATGGTGTTACCAGATCGAACTAGAGCTAAGTGGTGCCAAGTATTAATGCTCATCTGAACTGTTCCGATAGAGGAATCTCGACCGCCGCCAGGATATAGCGCACCAGCTAAACCATTTCCGCCCATGGAGGAACCAATTCGAATCTCTTTGCCACCAGGTTGCGAGCCAATCGAGATAATTGGCGTCCAGTTGTATTGAGTTGAAAGTGGATAGACCCAACATTCAATAGTGAAATCTGCCCGCTTGAAATCGGTAGCGGCATTTCCGGTTGAAGCTGACCGTAAAAATTGCGTGGTGGTGTTATCGAATATATAACTACCTGCGATTGGTGCGGTCTCTATATGCGGACCGGTTTGAACAGTGAATTTCACCGAGCTGGAAGAGAGCGCAATCGGGGCGGTGAAGATTGCAGTAAATGTCTGTGTTGCACTACTGACGCTCATGCCCGTGCTGCCTATTCCCGCCGAGAAAACTCCTGAATTATTCTCATAAACGACCGCTTTAGTGCTGCTCGCGAACAAGGTGAGGGGAGTAGACGACGCGGCGTCGTAAGCCATGATCGTGAAGTCGAAACCGAAACAAGTGTCTGGGATATTAGAAACTTTCACTGCTTGCAGATAATGCGAGCCGCCATTGGATGCATTATTAAATCCTGAAATAGGAGTAAGCGAGATGGCATTGGACTTAGAGCAGGTAGTTAGTTGACTGACGCCTTGCCCGAATTGTTGCGTGCCCGCGGTATTTATCGAAATGTTTCCTGCGAAAGTATTGGAGATGAAAACTCCAGCTGCGACAAGGGCGAACAAACTTGCAAGAAATCCAGCCAATGTCCTTGAACCAAGGAGAGAATCTTGCGGAGATGGATCATCGAAATAGTTGGAGTCATCGAACTCCGATTCACGCGACCCTCTTCTAATCATGGATGTAGTTTGCCAGCCTATGGTTATTCAACGGAACTACATCTCAATACTTTTGACAAACATGGGGGAATCCCGACCTTTGAACTAGCTCGGATGAGCGACAAACTAATCCCTTGCCATGGCCAGAATTTGAGGTTCAGTCAATTACTCAAAATTCTGATCGAGTGCATCAGCTACTTTCAGATTTGCCCTGGAAAATGAAATAGGAAGTTTGAAAGTTGAGGCTGGCTCTCATTCATGCAATTCGAAGAGCACTAGGAAACGGCGGTAACGGTGCCAGTTTTGGTCAAGGTTTGATTTAGAGCTGAAGAGTCAACAAATGGACTGGTTGAGGTGGATGTAAGAAGTAGCTTGGTGCTTGCAAGAGCTGTTGGTGGGGTATTTGGAACGGGGATTGTGGAAGACGTGCTCGGCCATATTGCTGATGTGCTCAAGCGAAGATAATTCATCACTCCACCCTGAGATAACCAGCCATTTCCTGACCAAGCTCCAATTTGCATTGAAGGTGAGGTGTACGAATTTGTAAATCTGATTCCGGAGCCCGTATTCGTGCAGTTTGCTGCATTACCACTACAACCAGTCTTAGTTAGTGCAGTTCCATTGACCCAGATGGACATGCCGTTGGCATCGCCAACTGCGGCAACATGTATCCATGTGTTGTTGGCCATTGAGCCTGATGACATGGTGAAATTAATGCGATCATCGCATGAGAGATCAAGGCTCCATGACGTGCTAGAGAGACTTCGCAGAGTAAGAGCTCTGCAAGCGTTATTGGTTCCCTGCCCAACCATAACAATCGCATTTTCAGCGCTCATGTTTGCGTTCTTGACCCAGCCATCCACTGTCCACGTTGAACCAGCCGTGAATCCGGTGCTCATAGTTAACCAACCGGTTGGCGTTCCTGCGACCGAACCATATTGAAGACCAGCAGTTGGAATTCCAGCCACCGCTAAGAGCGCAGATGAAGCTGTTGCGCTTTGTACAACTATTTTTGACATGGAAGTTATGGGGACCGAAGGAGAAAGAAAAGTAATTACTGCCTCGTTGCACGAGCCGCCAGCTGTACAAGTAGAACTAGAAGAGCTCAGGGAGGCGTATGCATAATTTCCCGCATCCATTACGAATGTGCCATCGCTATCGGCAATCGTGATAGACGTTGCACCCGTGAAGAGTGTGGCCGCGGTATTTGTGGAATCTGGATAGACCTGAATCGTAAACTGTTCGCCGTAACATGTGTCGGGAATATTCGAGAGCGTAATTCCGGAGAGGTAGTAAGCTCCAGCGCCAGATGAATTAGTAAATGTTGCCTTCGGAACCACCTTAACGACCGTATTTCCTGAGCAAGCAAGGGTAAGAGTAGAACCCTGACCAAATTCGACTGACTTATTGGAATTGATTGAAATATTGCCAGCAAGGGTAGAACTTACGAATAGACCACCAACAATCAAGATCAATATTGATGCAAGAATGCCCGGATTTCTCTGACGGCGTTGAGAATCTGCATAGGAGTCAGGGTCGTCAAAGTAGGAGTCGTCTCCTTCGATAGCCATTTCCTTAAGGTCCTCCTGCAGGCGCTCACGATCTGGATAAATACTACACAGCCTCAATTTTGAGATAAATAATGGGGATTATTCCTATCTAAATGGGCTATCCGAGCTGAATGAATATGTACCCGGGGATGTGAAAGTTTGAGCACCGGTCTCATCCGCAAAGAGTCCAGCCTCTGTCTTCATGAGCAACAGTGAACGAACAGTGCCTGAGGCGGGTGAGAGAGTTAATGGAGAGGTCGGGACTGTTATTGAAGTGCCCGAATA
>CAEZUD010000032.1_pt1 | contig 13827 bp, 9 predicted proteins | sample 7264381 | NCBI WGS metagenome assembly CAEZUD01 (sample SAMEA6813821, study PRJEB35770) | uncultured Actinomycetes bacterium | biome: Freshwater; feature: Freshwater reservoir; material: water | place: Czech Republic | collected 2016-04-20 | depth 0.5m m
AACCTCGAAGATGTCACCATCGAATATCCAAAGCGTGGACGAGTTCCTGCATTTACGGCAGTCAAAAACCTAGACTTGAAAATCTATCCCGGTGAAATCGTAGGTCTTGTTGGTGAATCTGGGTCCGGTAAAACTACGGTTGGCCGAGCAGCTATCGGATTGCTCCCCATCAAATCCGGCAAGATTGAAATTGTCGGTCAAGATATTTCGCATGCAACTCAAAAAGATCTCTCCAAGATTCGTCGTCATACCGGCATCGTCTTTCAAGATCCGGCTTCATCACTCAATCCGCGTTTGCCGATTGGTGAATCTATTGGCGAACCCATCTTCTTGGCAGGGCTAGCAAAAGGTGCGGAATTAGCTCATAAAGTTGAAGATCTCTTGGATTCGGTTGAACTGCCGCGCAGCTATCGCAATCGATATCCGCACGAACTTTCTGGTGGACAACGTCAACGCGTCGGTATCGCCCGCGCACTTGCACTTGCCCCAGATCTCTTGATTGCCGATGAACCAACTTCCGCACTCGACGTCTCAGTGCAGGCGCGCTTCCTCGAGCTCTTCCAAGAGCTTCAACAGAAGCTGCAGTTTGCCTGCTTGTTCATCAGCCACGATTTAGCGGTTGTCGATATCTTGTCTCACCGGGTTGCCGTAATGCAGAACGGTCTCTTGGTCGAAGAAGGCGAACGTGATCAGATTTTGAAGAGTCCGCGCGAGGCCTACACCCAGCGATTGATTGCAGCCGTTCCAGTTCCTAATCCAGCAGAGCAAGCCAAGCGTCGCCTCGCTCGACTAGCTGGTAAATAAGAACCAGTAAGGCACTACCAAATCCGAACTCGCTCGCTCTCTGGCAAATAGAGCGCATCGCCCTCTTTAACATCGAAGGCTTCGTAGAATTCGACGAGATTTTTCACGACTTGGTTGCAACGAAACTCATCAGGGGAGTGCGGATCAGTAGATACGCGTCGTTTTACCTCTTCCGCGCGCATTTTTTGGCGCCAGACCTGTGCCCAGCCCATAAATAGCCTCTGAGAGCCCGTAAAACCGTCTATAACGGGCGCAGGCGCTCCTTGGAGCGAGAGCTGATACGCCTTATATGCAATCGTTAAACCGCCCAAATCTCCAATATTTTCGCCAATTGTCAGAGCGCCATTGACGTGAACATCTGGCGCAATCTCAGGACGCAATTGATCGTATTGAGCAATCAATTTATTTGCTCGCTTCTCAAACTCAGTTCGGTCGGCATCGCTCCACCAGTTATTGAGATTTCCATCGCCATCATATTTCGAACCTTGATCATCAAAGCCGTGGCCGATTTCGTGACCGATGACAGCCCCGATGCCTCCGTAGTTGGCAGCATCATCCGCCTCCATATCAAAGAAGGGGGGCTGCAAGATTGCAGCCGGGAAAACGATCTCATTAAAGATCGGGTGGTAATACGCATTGACGGTCTGCGGGGTCATTAACCATTCGTCGAGATCGACCGGCTGACCGACTTTCTCCAAGACATAGTTCTGGACGAATTCGGTGACCCGTTGGATGTTGCCCATCAAGTCATCTGCAGCTATTTCAAGTGCGGAGTAGTCGCGCCATTTATTGGGATAGCCGATCTTGGGCCGGAACTTTCCAAGCTTCTCTAACGCCTTAGTTTTTGTTTCATCAGTCATCCAATCTAAAGCCGCGATATCAATGCGGTAAGCCTCAATCAAATTCGCAACTAGTTGCTCCATGCGAACTTTGGCCTGAGGTGGGAAATGGCGCTCCACATAAATCTGACCGATCGCTTCGCCAAGAGAACCTTCAACCAGGCCTACGCCACGCTTCCAGCGGGCTTTGAGTTCAGGGGTGCCAGAGAGAACCGTGCCGTAAAAACGAAAGTTCTCATTCACTAACTCGTCATGTAAATATGAAGCAGAGCCAGAGAGCGCGTGCCAGCCCAACCATGCGCTCCACGATGGGGCATCAAATTTTTTGAGCATTTCAGAGATACCGGTAAAGAAGGAAGGTTCGGAGACAACGGAGACCGCCAAGACTTTTTCGGGAGTCTTGCTGGCTGCCATCCACCTATCCCAATCAAAACCATCAGAGATGGCTTTCAATTCGGCATAACTCATTTTGTTATAGGTAAGTTCGGCATCTCGGTCGCGGACCTGATCCCAGTGATGGCTAGCGATCTGAGTCTCTAAGGCCAAGATTAGTTTTGCTTTCTCTGCCCCACCAGAAATGCCAGCGATGGTAAACATCTTCTCGATATGTTCGAGCAGACCATCACGAATCTCTTGGTACTCATCTTCCCGGTAGTAGCTCTCATCCGGAAGACTCAGTCCAGATTGCCCGATGTAGGTGATGTTGGTCTTTGAATCCATCTTGTCACCAGTCACCGATTCATAGAACAAGCCACCAAGGCCGCGACGTTCTAGATCGCCCAAGATTTCGTGGAAAGAATCTCGGTCAGAAATGGAGAGTGCTAAATCGAGGTCGGCTTTAATGGGGGAGATGCCCAACTGGTTGGCGCGAGCCTGGTCCATAAATGATTTATATAAGTCGCCAATTTTCTGGGCGATACTTCCTTGCGGGTGCTCTGTTGCACCAAGCTCTTCAATAATCTCACGGACCTGCTTTTCAGCGTTCTCGTACAAGCGATAGAAAGCCCCATCGGAAGAGCGGTCGGCCGGAATCTCGGCGCTATCAATCCAAGCTCCATTCATATGGCGATAAAGGTCGTCCTGTGGGCGGATGGAAGCTTTGATATGGGCGGTATTGAGGCCAGTGCTTTTCATAACTCGCAGAATACTGCAGAGCGAGCCGTCAGTCTGGTGGATGAATTGGTCCGTCTTTCAACTATCTCACTCTTCAAGTAATCTTTGGAAATGGCCAGTAAACCCGCTCCGACCCCCAAGTGGCTCAATGCCCGAGAGATGAAGGCTTGGCGTTCCTACATCATTGCATCTCGCAGATTGCTTGAAGCCCTAGATGGTGACCTCGAGGGTCACGACCTTTCGATGGCCGATTATGAAGTCTTGGCCCAACTCAGTGACGCCCCTGGTCGAAGACTACGAATGAGCGAACTTGCCGAGATTGCTATGGTCTCCAAATCTCGACTCTCTCACCGAATGACTGTAATGGAGAAGGCTGGTTGGGTCCGCCGAGAGATGTGCACCGAAGATCGTCGCGGCTCATTTGCAGTGATGACTGATGCTGGTTGGAAGGCGATCGTCAAAGCCGCACCTAGTCATGTAGAGAGTGTGCGATCTCGTTTTCTGAATCATCTCAGCTCTAAAGACCAAGAGGAGATGGGCAAAATATTTGATCGGTTACAGACCGAACTTCGCAATCAATTTGTGGATGAGAGCGGCCGTAAGTAGCCCCTGTTTTTGAGCAATAAAAAACCCCGCCACTTTCGTGACGGGGTTTTTTAATAGTGAAACTACTTCTTCTTTGCTGCCTTCTTACGACGCTTTGCAGGAGCTGCCTTCTTAGCAGCTGCCTTCTTACGGCGCTTTGGTGCAGTTTTCTTAGCTGCGGCCATTTGGTTCTCCTAATCAGAATGGTTCGATCCGTCACCGAACCTGTTCATGGATAAGCGTGTCATCAATTGCAAAAAGATTCCACTATTTTCGATAAAAAAAGTAGTGCGTGTCGCAACATTATTTTTTTATTTTTTTATGCATTTGCGACGAAATTTATTTCGATTTTCCTAAATTTTTCCTAATTTTCGGAAGATTCACGGATTTTTCTCTGTGCAACTGCAAATTCATTGCTTCGAACGTCATATTTCCGGAATTTTGGCAGTGCAGTGGCGGCAAAAACCACAAATCCGATGCACAAGAGCCCTCCACTGACCACCGAAGTCCTCAAATTGGTCCATGCAGCGACAGATCCGGCTCGCATTTGGCCACCCAATGGCCCAACGGAGTACGAGAGCATTTCAATTCCAGCAAGGCGTCCGCGAAGTTCATCCGGGATAGATTGATTCCAAATTGCGGCTCGGAAAAGTGCGCTCACCATGTCAGAAGCGCCAGCGATGATCAGAAATAGGATGGTAAGAAAGAGGGTATTTGACGCTCCAGCAAGGGTAATTGCTGCCCCCCATCCCAGTGCTGCAAAGAAGACTGCGCGACCATGGAACGGATAATTTTTTATCCAGCCACTAGTGAGAGTGACCAGAAGTGCTCCGATGGGAACCGATGCATAAAACAATCCCAGAGCCCATCGGGCATCTAATTGATCGGCCCAAAAGGGATAAAGAGCGGTCGGCATCGCAAAGAACATCGCGGATAGGTCGACTAAGTAAGTTCCGAGCAGATCTTTTCTGCGAACTGCATACACGATGCCCTCACCGAGCGATTTGAGAGTTGCGCCCTTAACAGTGCCGGTCGGCATCACTGAAGAGAGCCGCCAGAGCAGTAGGAGTGCAACCAGGTAGGTCGCAACATCGATGAGATACGAGAAGGAGACGCCGAATGAAGCAAGAAGAATGCCGCCGATTGCGGGGCCAAAGATGACCGCTGTTTGATAGCGAAGCCCCATCAGAGCTGATGTCGATGGCAAATCTGCATGACCAACAATGCGAGGAATAATCGCATCCATACTCGGGCTCTGCAGGCCATTGAGCGCCGCGAAGCAGCCACCAACAATATAAATTGCGATAAGGCTAGGGCTGTCCAGACAGGAATTAGCGTAGAGAATTAGCGCCATTAACATCGCGAGAGCTTCGGTAGCCCAGATCATTTTCTTGCGATCTACCTTGTCGGCTAGTACGCCGCCGTAGAGTCCAAAGATAATCAGCGGGACGATTTCGACTGCACCCATCAGGCCCACTGCTATATAAGAATTAGTGAGTTCCTTGATTTGAAAAGGAAGCGCGACGTAAGTGATCATCGACCCTAATCGAGTGATAACCCCTGAAATCCAGATGAGTCGAAAATCCGGATATTTCTTTAGTGGGGAAATATCTACAACAAATCGCTTGAGCACCTGCTCAATCTAGTGGACGTGCGGGCTAATGAAAGGTTTGGTCGGGGCCCGGGAATTTTCCGGTGCCGACATCGTCCGCCCATTCTGTGGCGGCCGCAATCATCTCGACTCGTAGGTTGCGATATGCCTTGGCTAATTTTGGTGCGCCTTGGGTCATGCCCATGAGATCAGTCCAGACCAAGACTTGCGCATCGCATTTATTGCCGGCGCCAATCCCAATAACGGGAATGGAAAGTTTCGCGGTAATTTCGGCGGCCAACTCTTCGGGTACAAGTTCAAGAACTACCGCAAAAACTCCAGCTGCCTCAATCGCTAGCGCATCCTCAATTATTCGTCTGGCATCGGCACCGCGCCCTTGCACTTTAAAGCCACCGAGGGCATGCACTGATTGTGGGGTAAGGCCTAGATGTCCCATTACGGGAATTCCAGCGGCGATGAGTGCTTGAATTTGCGGGAGAACCTTCTTGCCGCCTTCCAGCTTTACCGCATGTGCTTTCGCCTCTTTAAAGAATCGAATTCCATTGGCCAGAGCTAATTCCGGGCCCGGTTCGTAAGAGCCAAAAGGGAGGTCGGCAACGACGAGTGCTCGTTGACTACCGCGAACAACTGCCCTAGCCAAAGGAATGAGTTCATCCACGGTGACCGGAATTGTGTTCTCTTCGCCCAGAAAATTATTGCCGGCGCTATCGCCAACTAAGAGAACCGGGATTTGGGCCTGATCGAAAATGGCGGCAGTCATCTGCTCATACGAGGTGAGCATCGCCCACTTCTTGCCAGCCCTTTTCCAGGCAGCTAGATCGGCGATTGTTATACGGCTCATGAGAGCTCCTTCTCTGGAATCGCTCGTGGCTAAGTTTTTAGTCCCCGGAGATTCGTGGAAAAGTCTAGCGAGGTAGGCTCTACTCGTGAAGAGCGGAAAGCATCCTCAAACGCAGATGCGCATTGCCCTGGCTCAAATAAATCCAACCGTAGGCAAGCTCGACGCTAATGCCGATCTGATTCTGGCCAACATGAAGCAGGCAGCCGGCCATAACGTTCACATCGCGCTCTTCCCGGAGATGGTTATTACCGGGTATCCCGTCGAAGATTTGGCGCTCCGCCATACCTTCCGAATTGCCAGCAAGAGAGCGGTTGATGACCTCGCCGCCCGATTATCAAGCCAAGGCCTGGGCCACATAGTTGCTGTTGTTGGTTACCTCGATGAGAGTGCAAATAAGAAACCGCAAAATGCTGCGGCCGTTATTTACGATGGCGCAGTTGTTGCCCGGTACATCAAGCATCATCTTCCTAACTACGGCGTCTTCGATGAATTTAGAAATTTTGTTCCTGGTACAGAGTCGCTGGTCATACGAGTTCACGGCGTTGATGTCGGAATTGCCATCTGCGAAGATATTTGGCGCAGCCAAGGCCCGGTCTCTGAATTGGCTGCGCGAACACCTGGCCTGGTTTTGGTACCTAATGGCAGTCCGTTTGAACGAAGTAAAGATGGACTCCGTGAAAAATTAGTGAAAGAGCGCGCCCGCCAAATCGGAGCGCCGCTGATCTATGTCAACATGACCGGCGCGCAAGATGATTTAGTTTTTGATGGCGATTCGATTGCTGCAACTGCGCAAGGCGAGATCATTGCCCGCGCTCCTCAATTCGATGATGGAATGATGTTTGTAGATCTCGAGCTTTCCTGTGGCACAAGTACTCCAGATGTGGTGATTTCAGAGGAGCCAGTTGCGCCATACCAACCACTCATTCCTGGTTCGGCTCACCGCCTCGATGACTTCGCCCAAGTCTGGAACGCCCTAGTTGTTGGACTTCGCGACTATGTCACTAAAAATAATTTTCCTAGCGTCATCACTGGGGTATCTGGTGGCATCGATTCTTCAGTTGTAATGGCGCTGGCCGCTGATGCGATCGGTCGCGAAAAGGTATATGGCGTCTCACTTCCCAGTCGTTACTCCTCTACACATTCATTGGCCGACGCTGCCGACTTAGCCGCTCGAATAGGTTTTCATTATCGAGTTATAGAAATCCAACCGATGGTCGATACCTTCTTATCGCAATTAGGGTTGACCGGAATTGCCGAAGAGAATGTGCAGGCCCGAGTCCGAGGCACCACCTTGATGGGCCTATCTAATCAAGAGGGACATCTGGTTCTAGCCAACGGAAATAAATCAGAGCTAGCTGTTGGATACTCCACGATGTATGGCGATGCGGTCGGGGGATACGCACCAATTAAAGATTTACTGAAGAGCGAGGTCTGGGCACTGGCCAGATGGCGTAATGCTGTTGCCGCCTCTCGCGGAGAAGTCGAACCCATTCCGGTTAACTCCATTGCAAAAGAGCCATCGGCCGAACTTCGTCCGGGCCAGAAGGACACCGACTCACTTCCTGACTACGCGACGCTTGATCGCATCTTGCATATATATATCGAGAAGGATGAGGGCATGGCCGGGTTACTTGCCGCTGGTTTCAATCTCGAACTAGCGACCAAGGTGGTTCGCATGGTCGATGCCGCCGAATATAAGCGCCGCCAATATCCACCCGGCACCAAGATTTCTAGCCGTGCTTTTGGCAAGGATCGTCGCCTGCCGATTACCTCCGGCTGGCGAGAAGAGATTCTCTAATTACATTTCCAGAATTGCATTTCCTGCAACTTTTGACTTAGTATTTGCGACAGGTCACGAGTTCCAGGTTTTAGCCCCGGCTTACTGGACGGCAACCCTCCACCACGGTGGGGTGCTCCGGGTGAAGACCAGGTCAGTTGCACAGTGCAATTGGCAAGCGTGGGTCATACACAAAAATGTCCCAGCGGTCGCGCATCTTCTGGTGGGCACAGCTGTCGGCATTTAAGTAAGACCCCCTTAACAACTGGGAGGTTAAAAAATGTCATTCGATCCAGCAAAAGCTTCATTCGAGACTCGTCAGATTCACGCAGGTCAAGTACCAGATCCCACAACCGGCGCTCGCGCACTGCCGTTGTATCAGACCACTGCATATCAATTCCGCGATACCAAGCATGCGGCAGATCTCTTTGGTTTAGCAGAGCTCGGAAATATTTATACCCGCATCATGAATCCGACCCAGGATGCGGTCGAGCAACGCATCGCATCTCTTGAAGGTGGAGTCGCAGCACTTCTTGTTGCATCAGGTTCTGCAGCAACAGCGTATGCAATTCAGAACGTGGCAGAAGCAGGCGATCACATCGTCTCTTCTCCAAGTCTGTATGGCGGCACATACAACCTCTTTCATTACACCCTGAAGAAGTTTGGAATCGACGTTACCTTTGTCGAGAATCCAGGAGATCCAGCCTCATGGCAGGCCGCAGTTCGCCCTAATACCAAGGCCTTCTTCGGTGAAACGATTGCAAACCCAAAGAATGATGTCCTGGATATTGCGGCCGTGGCCAAAGTTGCTCATGACAATGGAGTTCCATTAATCGTGGATAACACCGTTGCCACACCATTTGTTATCCGTCCTATCGAACATGGCGCTGACGTTGTAGTGCATTCAGCGACCAAGTTCTTGTCCGGTCACGGAAACACTGTTGTCGGTGCCATTGTGGACTCCGGAAACTTTGACTATGCCAAGCAGGTAGCTAGATTCCCTAGCTTCAATGAGCCAGACCCTAGCTATCACGGCTTGGTTTATGCGCAGGCACTTGGAGTGGGATCGGCATTCGGTGCAAACCTTTCTTACATCTTCAAGATCCGATTGACCTTGCTCCGCGATACTGGTGCTGCAGTTAGCCCATTTAACGCATGGCTCTTGGCGCAAGGACTTGAAACGCTCTCACTTCGGATCGAACGCCACTTGTCGAATGCAAAGGCAGTTGCTACCTTCCTTGAGGCGCATCCACAAGTTGATAAGGTCAATTACGCATCACTTGCATCTTCACCATGGCACGCACTTGCTACCAAGTACGCGCCAAAGGGCAGCGGTTCTGTACTCTCCTTTGAAATTAAGGGCGGAATCGAAGCGGGCAAGAAGTTTGTGGAAGCGCTTAAGTTGCATTCACATGTTGCCAATATCGGCGATGTGCGTTCACTTGTGATTCATCCAGCTTCAACAACTCACTCCCAACTCACGCCAGAAGAGCAGGCAACTGCTGGTGTTACACCAGGCTTAATCCGCCTCTCGGTCGGTCTAGAAAATATCGATGACATCAAGGCTGATATTGAAGGTGGTTTCGCCGCCGCGAAGTAAAAATGAGCACTGAAGTGAACGCTCGCGTTACCGGGGCATGGCTTGAACACCATGACCCCGGTGATCGGGTTTTCGCAAATATCGGCGACCTGGAATTAGAGTCCGGTGAAATACTTCCGAGTGTCACGATCGCTTATCAAACTTGGGGCGTCCTCAATTCCGCAGGAGATAACGCAATCCTGGTTAATCATGCCCTCACCGGTTGGTCTGACGTTCCTGGATGGTGGCCATCGATGGTTGGTCCCGGTCTGCCACTCGATACAAATAGATATTTCATCATCTGTCCTAACGTGATTGGTGGATGTCAGGGAAGTACTGGGCCAGCCTCATTAGCACCCGATGGGAAACGGTGGGGTTCGCGTTTTCCTACTGTGACCATTCGCGACATGGTCGCGGCTGAATTAGCGCTAACAAATCTATTGCAGATCTCCCATTACATCCTGGCGGTCGGTCCATCTCTTGGCGGAATGCGTTCATTGGAATGGGCGATCCAGCATCCCGATCGCGTCAATGCAATCTGCACTATTGGTTCCTCGGCCGTAGCCACTGGCGATCAAATCGGCACTGCGTCGATTCAAATTCGCGCCATCAAGGCTGATCCCAATTACAACAACGGTGATTTCTACGAATTAGAAGTTGGACCTATTGAAGGAATGGGAATTGCGCGACGCATCGCGCATCTGACATATCGAACTGAGTCCGAGATGGATGTGCGATTTGGCCGCGAACTTCAAGGCGATGAAACCGGCCGATATGCAGTTGAGTCCTATCTGGATCACCAAGCCCAAAAGTTAGCCCAACGCTTTGATGCAAATACCTACATCGCCCTGACCGAGGCCATGAACTCTCATGATGTAGGCCGAGACCGTGGGGGAGTTGCAGCCGCCCTAGCCGAAATCAAAATTCCAGTGGTTGTGGTCTCTATCGATACCGACCGCCTCTTTCCCCCTCGCTTACAGGAGGAGATCGTGGAATTAGTGCCTGGCGCAGCCGAACTCATCACCGTTTCCAGCCCATTTGGCCACGATGGCTTCCTCATTGATGTCGAAAGTGTGGGGGATGCGGTACGTAAGGCAATTATTTTGGGAATAAAGGGCTAGATACGGGCGTTCAGTTGGTATATGCCCCTGTGGACAAATTATAATATGGGTAAGCAAGTTTCCCTGGCCTCGAAGATAGGTCAGACAAACCAAAGGATGATCTGTGGCTGGAACTAGTGCGCCCAAAAAAGGTGCGAAAGCAACAAAGAAGGCAGTTGTTAAAAAGGCTGTCGCAAAGAAAGTTGCTGCCAAGAAAGCTCCAGCTAAAAAAGTCGCTGCAAAGAAGACTGCAGTCAAGAAGATCTCAAAAGGTCCACATCGTTTCCCAACAAAGGCTGAACTCGAAGCTCTTAAGCTAGCTCGCTTAGCCGAAGAACAAGCGAAGGCTGCTAAGAAAGCGGCGGGACGTAAATTATTTCCAACCAAAGCCGAACTTGAAGCACGCCGCCTTGCTGCACAAGGAATTTCTGCACCGGCCGCTCCAGCAAAAGCAGATAAAGCTGGAAAGCCAATGACGCTAAAGATTGATGGCGAAGAAGTTGTCCTTGAAGAAGTCGAACTCGAAGATGTAGAGACTTTGATTGAAGAAGTTAAAGAGATTATTGAAGAAGAAAAAGAGAGCGAAATTCGCGTCGTTAACGTCGCTGAAGAGTCCACCAACGAGGCAAATGCATTCACCATTAAGGACTCCGAAGAAGATGATGCTCCCGCACAGACAGTTCTTACAGCTGGCGCAACTGCAGACCCAGTAAAGGATTACCTCAAGCTGATCGGTCGAGTTCCGCTTCTTAATGCAGAGCTCGAAGTAAAGCTCTCGCTCGAAGTTGAAGCTGGATTATTCGCCGAAGAGAAGCTTGCTCACGATAAGAAGATGGATAAGAAGCTCAAGCGTGAGTACGAGCAACTCGTTCTCATCGGTCGTCGCGCAAAGAACCATCTGCTCGAAGCAAACCTCCGTCTTGTCGTCTCCCTTGCCAAGCGCTATACCGGCCGTGGCATGTTGTTCTTGGACCTTATCCAAGAAGGAAACCTCGGACTTATCCGCGCCGTAGAAAAGTTTGATTACACCAAGGGCTATAAGTTCTCGACTTATGCCACCTGGTGGATCCGTCAGGCAATTACTCGCGCCATGGCTGACCAGGCTCGTACCATCCGTATTCCCGTTCACATGGTTGAAGTCATTAACAAACTTGCTCGCGTACAACGCCAGATGCTTCAAGATCTCGGTCGCGAACCGACACCAGAAGAGCTTGCAAAAGAACTCGACATGACGCCAGAAAAAGTTGTTGAAGTTCAGAAGTACGGCCGCGAACCAATCTCACTTCATACTCCACTCGGAGAAGAAGGCGATTCTGAGTTCGGCGATTTGATTGAAGACTCTGAAGCAATCGAGCCAGGCGAGCACGTCCTGTTCACCACTTTGCAGACAGAGCTACATCAAGTTCTCGATACTCTGTCCGAGCGCGAAAAGGGCGTCATCATGATGCGCATTGGCCTCTCTGATGGACAAGCCAAGACCCTGGACGAAATCGGTAAGGTCTATGGCGTAACCCGCGAACGCATCCGCCAGATTGAATCTAAGACGATGTCCAAACTCCGTCACCCATCGCGTTCCCAAAAACTTCGCGATTATCTAGAATAAAGATATGACCGAGCGCGTACAGATTCGATTGAAGGAGAACGGTTCCATCCGTGTCTCTGGAACCGTAGATATCGTAGCTGCCGATGGCACCGTCATCGAAACTAAATCTGATTTCTCACTCTGCCGTTGTGGCGCATCGAAAGATAAGCCGTGGTGCGATGGATCGCACAAGAGTTGTGGCTTTACAGCCCCCGAGGGTATTCCTAGCTAAACAAATGTCTTTGTTCCAACCGCGACTGGCCTTTGTGCTGATCGGCGTCATGCTTCTTTCCACCTTATCGCCATCCGTACAAGCTGCCCAAACGCAAGAAGTCGAATGCCAGGTAGGAACATCTGCATCCTGCCCAGCACTTTCAGCGCAAGAAATTTACAATTTGTACGGAACCACAACAGATGGCACCTACTACCTAAAAATTTCAGGTTCTGCGACGCAGGTTTATCTCAAAATGGACCGCACAAATACCGCCAACGGTGGCTGGATTTTAATGATGAAAGCACCGCGCACGAGCACCAGTTTTTACTACGACTCCACATATTTCACGAGCAACACAACTTCTACGGGCTCGGCGCTCACCAATGACACGACATCTGACGGAAAATCTTCTGCCTATAACTCCGTACCACTGACCGGCGCAATTGTTGCCTTTTCTAATCCAGCCGTTGGTTCAGTGACTAACGATGGTGATATCGCAAGCAACGGTTTTGGCGGCTGGGTCTGGTACGAAACGTTTACTGCGCAGTCGATGTACACCCGTCTGACAACCACTCAAAATATTTACAGCACCTATGCCACCGTCCGAAATTCGCTCTATCGAAATAGTTCCAACACAGCAGTCTTCTCGTATCAAACGGGATACGGTGTTTATGGTTTCAATCATTCCACGGCATGCAATACTCACCTTTTCCGCTGGGGAATCATTTGGAATAACGAAGCCGCTGAAGATGGTTCCTGCGATGACCACATAGGAATCGGATTGCAGAACGGAGTTATTCAAGGCGATCAACCGAACTGGAACGGCGTGACAGCAGCAAGCGGCCAAAATACATCGAACGGGTACAACGGTGGCCTTGGCCCCATGGCATTTCAGTTATGGGGCAAGCAAGCCGATCCTGCATTTGGTACACCACAAACTCTTACCAGTACGCCAAGTGCAACGCAGGTAAATTTGTCATGGGCTGCTCCTGCATCAGGAACAGTGAACGAATATGTAGTGCAATACAAGAAGAACTCCACCGCTAATTGGTCCGGCGCTTCTACAGTGCGAATCACTTCGCCGACCGGTTCGCCGACTGCGTCTATTTCTGGACTCGATCAAGGCACGCTCTATAACTTTCGAGTCTGGGCGCGTTCTACCTCCGATAGCAGCGCAACGCCATTGACCGGAAATGCAACCACGGGCGTGGCCACTATTTCACAAGTCACTCTGAATACTGCAAATCCTGTCTATCGTTCTCCAAGTATTTTAAGTGCGAATGTAAATGCTGTGGGACGAGCAACATTCTTTGCGCAAGGTAAGCCGATTCCGGGATGCAAGAATATTCTCACTACTATTTCGTTAGCCACTTGCACCTGGGCGCCGTCTCAACGCACGTATGTAAACATCATGGTTACTTATGCCCCGGTTTCACTACCGAATCAGAGCTCGTCAAGTTCAATGACTATCTGGGTCCAAGGTAGGACTATAGGAAGTAAGAAGCGTTAAAAATAACTAGCGGTTTCCAGAGCGAGAAGAAATAGTAAGTACCGGAGAAGTCGCAACACTACTGAGATAGTTGTTATTCGTCGGTACAAATGAGGCAGTGACTGTAATTTGTCCGTGAGCACTCGGCCTCCAATTGCAATAGGCGAAGCCGCCCGAGGAGAGAATTCGAGCGCACCCTGCAATTCGTTTCCCTTGATAGAAAAAAGTAACTAAACCAGGAACGCTTGGACTGGCTTTGATTCGAGCCACCTGGCGATAAGTGGCGGTCGTT
>CAEZUD010000033.1_pt1 | contig 13730 bp, 11 predicted proteins | sample 7264381 | NCBI WGS metagenome assembly CAEZUD01 (sample SAMEA6813821, study PRJEB35770) | uncultured Actinomycetes bacterium | biome: Freshwater; feature: Freshwater reservoir; material: water | place: Czech Republic | collected 2016-04-20 | depth 0.5m m
AGGAACAGATTTCTGCAACCGCATCTATCTCTGCTGCTGATACAACTATCGGCGAGATGATTGCTGAAGCAATGGATAAGGTCGGCAAAGAGGGTGTTATCACCGTTGAAGAGAGCAATACTTTTGGACTCGAACTCGAGCTCACTGAAGGTATGCGCTTTGATAAGGGTTATATCTCGCCTTACTTCACCACTGACTCTGATCGCATGGAAGCAGTTCTTGAAGATCCATACATCTTGATTGTTAACTCCAAGATTGCAAATATTAAGGACCTCTTGCCTATCCTCGAAAAGGTTATGCAATCAGGTAAGCCACTCTTGATTCTTGCTGAAGATGTTGAAGCCGAAGCGCTCGCAACTTTGGTCGTTAACAAGATTCGTGGAACCTTCCGCTCTGCAGCTGTAAAAGCGCCAGGCTTTGGCGATCGTCGCAAGGCAATGTTGCAAGATATTGCAATCTTGACCGGTGCAACCGTGATCTCTGAAGAAGTTGGCCTCAAGCTTGAGCAGACAACAATGGATCTTCTCGGTACCGCCCGCAAGGTTGTTATCGCCAAGGAAGAGACCACCATTGTTGAAGGTGCTGGAGATCCAGAGCAGATCAAGGGTCGCGTTAATCAAATTCGCGCCGAGATTGAAAATAGCGATTCTGATTACGATCGCGAGAAGTTGCAAGAGCGTTTAGCAAAGCTTGCTGGAGGTGTGGCAGTCATTAAGGCTGGCGCAGCAACAGAAGTAGAGCTCAAAGAGCGCAAGCACCGCATCGAAGATGCAGTTCGCAATGCTAAGGCTGCCGTAGAAGAAGGAATCGTCGCCGGTGGTGGCGTTGCTCTTCTCCAAGCAGGCAAGATCGCATTCGCTAAATTGTCATTAACTGGCGATGAAGCAACAGGTGCAAAGATTGTTGAACTCGCAATCGAAGCGCCACTCAAGCAGATTGCGATGAACGCAGGACTTGAAGGCGGTGTCATCGTAGAGAAAGTTCGCCACCTTGAAGCCGGTTTCGGTCTCAATGCAGCAACTGGTGAGTATGTAGACATGATTAAGGCCGGAATCATCGATCCAGCTAAGGTCACTCGTTCTGCACTCGCAAACGCTGCATCTATCGCAGCACTCTTCTTGACCACTGAGGCAGTTATTACCGATAAGCCAGAACCAAAGGCTGCGGTTGCCCCACAAGGCGGCGGAGATATGGACTTCTAAGAAGTCCCGCTTAAATCAGTACTGAAAGGCCTCGATTAATACGTAAATTATTAATCGAGGCCTTTCTGCTTTAAGGTATGCACATGAGTATCAACGATCCATTTAACGCAGCCGAGCTCGCTCGTACTGCTGCGATTGAGGATGCGGTCGAAAGTAAATTTGTTGGCCAGCTTGTCTCAGTTGATACCGACGAAGAATCTGCAGATGGAAATACTGATGCTCGAATTGCAACGTATCTCTTTGAAGCAACTCTTCCTGGTTACTCCGGATGGCGCTGGGCGGTCTCACTAGCAAAGGTTGATTCCAGCTCGACTCCTACAGTGTGCGATGTTGTTCTGCTTCCTGGCGCCGAAGCGCTATTAGCGCCAGAGTGGGTCTCTTACAAAGATCGCATTTTGCCGGGCGATGTTGGCGTTGGCGACATCATTCCGACTTCGGCCGATGATGAACGTTTAGTTCCTGGATTTGCTGCGCTTCCTTCTGATGAAGAGCTCGACCCATCTCAACTCTTTGAATTCGGACTCGGTCGCGCCCGCGTTCTTTCAATTGTTGGACGCGATCTCGCGAGCAAGCGTTGGTACGAAGGTGACCGCGGACCTAACTCTCCAATGGCGCAGAACGCACCTAAGCCATGTCACTCATGTGGTTTCTTTATTCCAATCGCGGGTTCACTTCGTTCAGCATTTGGCGTATGTGCAAATCTTTTATCCCCCGAAGATGCCCGAGTTGTCTCAGTAGATCATGGCTGCGGAGCTCACTCCGAAGCGATGGTTATCGCAGAATAAGGCCCCGCTACCGCATAGCAGTGCGTGCTCACGCGTAAATCCCGCTTCACCCCTTAGCAACCTTGCGTTAAACTATCCCTCTGCTCACAGCTTCTTCCCTATCAGCTGTGTACGAGAGTAAGGAGTTCACCATGCCAGTCGGTCGAGTGAAGTGGTACAGCCTCGAAAAAGGTTTTGGTTTTATCTCCTCTGAAGAAGGCGAAGATGTTTATCTTGCATCTGCCGCGCTTCCTGCCGGTGTGACAACAGTTAAACCAGGCACCAAGTTGGAGTTTTCAATTATCGATGGTCGCAAAGGCCCGCAAGCACATGCTGTTCATGTCATTGATGAGCCAGCCTCAGTTGTTGCAAACACTCGCGCCAATGCCGATGATCTTGCAACAATGATTGAAGACACCATCAAGATTTTGGATAAGGTCGGTAACGGAATTCGTCACGGACGTTTCCCATCTGGTCCCGATGCCGAACGCCTAGGCAAAGTCCTTCGCGGTATCGCAAGCCAAATCGAGGGCTAAAGAACTTCCCGTCTTGCTCTGCGGATTGTGTAACGCAATCCCACTAGCCCTAAGGCGATACCTACCAGGCAGACCCACATCTTGTTTGCGCTGGCATTAACAGCGATGAGTACAACTAGGGCGATGACCCACATCACCGTTCCTGTGATGATGACGGCCACTGGTCCCAGATTCTTAAACATAAGTCGAGCATACAGAATCTATTGGCAACTATTAATCAGGAGAGCGAGTACTCTAAAAATATGATTAATCCGGAGGGCTCACTGCGCTCCTTCCAACATCGCAATTTCAGGATTCTCTTTCCTGCAAATGCCGCATCCAATATTGGAACATGGGCACAACGGGTTGCCCAGGATTGGCTCGTTCTAGAACTTACACATAGCGGTCGTGATCTTGGTTTGGTCACCGGTCTCCAATTCTTGCCGGCCCTGCTCTTGAGTCTTTATGGTGGGCGTCTAGCCGATCGATTTAATAAGAGATTGCTTCTTTACATAACAAATTTAGGTGGCGGCGTTGTTGCTTTGCTCATGGGCATACTCGTGATGACTAATACCATTCAAATTTGGCACGTGTATGTATTGGCACTTATCTTGGGAATCTTCACTGCTATTGATGCACCGATTCGTCAGAGCTTTACATCGGAGATGGTAGGCAAGAGCGATTTAGCAAATGCAGTAAGTCTTAATTCTGCAAACTTTAATGCTGGTCGCCTAATTGGCCCCGGCATATCTGGTCTACTTATTGCTTGGTTTGGTACCGGCCCCTCCTTCATTATCAATGCTTTCTCTTACATCGCAGTCATCATCGCCTTATCTGCAATCCGCGATGAAGAGCTCCATATTGAGTCGGCCCCACAAATCGATGCCAAGATTCGAGAAGCGTGGGCATATGTTCGAAAACGGACCGATATTTTCGCAGTGATGATTACCGTCTTCTTTGCTGCAACATTCGGGTTGAATTTTCAAGTATTTACAGCGCTTATGGCTACCGCAATTTTTGATAAAGGTCCGGCATCATTTGGCAGCCTAGGAAGTATTGTCGCAATCGGATCTCTATCTGGTGCGCTACTTTCAGCGAAGCTTGATAGTAAGCGAAGCCCAAGATTCATAATTGCTTTCGCTGCCCTCTTTGGGGTGAGCGTTTCACTCACAGCTATAGCTCCGACATATTTCACTTACATGCTCACTCTGCCAATAGCTGGGGCACTTGGTTTAACGACAATGATTGCTGCTAACTCTTATGTACAAACCAAGACAGATCCGGCGCTTCGAGGTCGGGTAATGGGAATTTATCTCACTATTTTTCTCGGTGGGACTCCAGTGGGATCGCCACTGATCGGGTGGCTTTCTGAGAGCATCGGAACTCGTCAAACCATCTTTATGTGCGGAGTTGTAACCATGGTCTCAAGCGCATTGATATATCTCTTGCTGCGCGAAAGACTATTTGCGAGTAATCAGAACTAAAGCGGTAACGCCAACAAGTACTGCAAGAGTGACTAATCGACGCACCTTGTAGCTCATGTAACTACTTCTTAAGTTCGGCGACGACGTATTCAATACAAGCAATCAGTGCATCTACATCTGAAGGCTCGCATGCTGGGAACATCGCTACTCGAAGCTGATTCTTGCCGAGTTTGCGGTATGGATCTGTATCTACGATGCCATTAGCGCGCAAAACCTTTGCAATCTCTAGCGCATCGATCGAGTCATCAAAGTTGATGGTGCCGACGACCGGTGAACGCATTGCGCTATCGGTGACAAATGGAGTCGTCATTGGGTTCTTCTCGGCCCATGAATAAAGGCGAGAAGATGAATCAGAGGAACGGCCCGCGGCAAACTTAAGTCCACCACCAGCATTCATCCATTCAATTTGTTCTGCTAGCAAAATTAAGGTTGCAACTGCTGGAGTGTTATAGGTCTGATCAAGTCGTGAATTTTCAATCGCGATTGAAAGATCCATAAATGCCGGAATCCAGCGACCGCTCGCCTTAATCTTTTCTACGCGGGCAATTGCTGCCGGGCTCATAATTGCAATCCAAAGCCCACCATCGGATGCAAATGATTTTTGTGGTGCAAAGTAATAGACATCGGTCTGTGAAATATCAACCGTGATTCCACCTGCTGCAGATGTTGCATCAACAAGAACTAATGCGCCATCTGTACCTGCGGGACGGATGATTGGCATCGCAACACCAGTACTTGTCTCATTATGGGTGAGCGCGTACACATCTACCCCGGCTTCAGCGACGGCCATTGAGTGTGAACCTGGCTCGGCCTTAATAACCGTTGGCTCATCGAGAAATGGAGCTTCTTTCGCAGCAGATGCGAACTTAGAGGAGAACTCACCAAAGACTAAGTGTTGAGATTTCTTCTCAATCAGATTAAAAGTTGCAATATCCCAGAACGCAGTTGATCCACCGTTGCCGAGAACAACTTCATAACCTTCGGGCAAATTAAATAGTGATGCAAGACCAGTACGTACGCGATTAACTACGTTTTTAACTGGTTTCTGTCGGTGCGAAGTTCCCATAATTGAAGAGCCACTGTCATACAAAGCTTTAAGGGCTTCCGGGCGAATTCGTGATGGGCCAGAACCAAATCGACCATCGCGCGGCTTTAAGTTATCGGGAATCTTGATATCGCTCATGCGCAGAGCCTAAGGGAATAAGCGCCTTCGAGACCAATTGATTTCTTGTGGAGTTGCTCGCTCATAAATCACTCGGTCATGAAGGCGTGAGTAACGTCCTTGCCAGAACTCAATTGTTGTCGGCCTGACGAGGAATCCGCCCCAGTAATCAGGTCGTGGAACGGTTGTGCCCTCTGGATATTTAGCCGCAAACTCTTTATACCTTGCTTCTAATTCCTCGCGCGATGTGAGTTCATCTGATTGCGTACTAGCCCAAGCGCCAATCTGGCTACCCCATGGTCGGGTAGCAAAATATGCATCGCTGTCAGCCGCAGAGACTTTCTCGGCATTACCGAGAATCGCAACTTGGCGCTCCATGGCATACCAAGGAAAGAGAAGTGAGACTGCAGGATTGGATTCAATTGCTCTTGCTTTTCGCGAACTGTAATTAGTAAAGAAGGTAAATCCAGCGGGGTTTAGATCTTTGAGTAGCACCGATCGAGTAGTTGGCCCAACTTTGCTAACAGTTGTTAACACCATTGCGTTAGCCTCAACGACGAATTCATTGTCGGCTGCTTGCGCCATCCAAAGATGAAATTGCTCGATGGGATCGGGGGAGAGCGCAGAATCTGGCAGACCAATCTCGCCATACGAACGGCGCATAGCCGAGATTGCCTCCCGATTGAGTTTGCTCATGCGCCAACAGTACTTAATCTCGTGGATGTATCGAAATTCACTCAATAGACACCAATAATGCCCACCAGCGAGTTTGGCTGCGAAGGGGGGCGCAGTGGAGAATACGAACCACGATAGCCCCGCCCACGGCGGTAGATAAAAGGAGCTCGCTATGCCAGAGGATTTCAAACCTGGTCTCGAAGGTGTCATTGCATTTGAATCACATATTGCAGAACCGGATAAAGAGGGCAGCGCGCTTCGCTATCGCGGTGTAGACATTGAAGAACTCGTCGGTCGCGTCTCATTCGGAAATGTTTGGGGACTTCTAGTCGATGATGAATTTAATCCTGGTCTTCCACCAGCAGAACCTTTTCCTATTCCGGTTCACTCCGGCGATGTTCGCGTAGATGTTCAATCTGCAGTTGCAATGTTGGCTCCAGTCTGGGGACTCAAGCCACTTCTCGACACTTCAGATCAAGATGCTCGCGATCAATTAGCTCGCGTATCAGTGATGGTTCTTTCCTATGTTGCACAAGCTGCACGTGGCACTGCGCCAGCTGTTCCCCAATCTGAAATTGATAAGGCAGACACTGTTGTTGAGCGAATGATGATTCGTTGGCGCGGAGAGCCTGATCCTAAGCATGTGCGTGCAATTGACGCCTACTTTGTATCTGCTGCAGAACATGGCATGAATGCATCTACTTTTACTTCCCGCGTAATCGCATCAACAGGTGCTGACGTAGCCGCATCAATCTCAGGTGCAATTGGCGCAATGTCAGGACCACTTCATGGTGGCGCACCCGCACGCGTACTTTCCATGATTGAAGCTGTAGAAAAGTCTGGCGATGCTGTCGGATACGTAAAGGGCATCATGGATCGCGGAGAACGTTTGATGGGATTCGGACACCGCGTTTATCGCGCCGAAGATCCACGCGCTCGTACTCTTCGTCGAATCGCACAAGAACTTGGTTCACCTCGTTACGAAGTGGCTGTTGCACTCGAGAAGGCTGCTCTTGCAGAACTTCACGAGCGCTATCCAGATCGTGTACTTGAAACTAACGTTGAATTCTGGGCTGCGATTGTGCTGGATTTCGCAGAGATCCCAGCTCACCTCTTTACTTCTATGTTTACAGCTGCGCGTACTGCAGGCTGGTCAGCGCATATTCTCGAGCAGAAGAAGACTGGTCGAATTATTCGGCCATCTTCACGCTACGTAGGCCATGCACCTCGCAAGGTCTCAGAGGTCCATGGCTGGAACGAGTCAGTCCACGCTCTTCATAACTAGTTCTTATTAAGATTAGGTATGACATCCCGAGCGATATTTTGGTTTCGTAGGGATTTGCGGCTTGGCGATAACCCGGCGCTCTTAGAGGCTATTGCTAATAGCGATGAGATAGTTCCTCTCTTTATTCTCGATCCTGCTTTGGTCGATGATGCAGGAAGCAAACGCCTTGCATATCTAAGCCAATCTCTTCGTGCACTTGATGAATCTCTCAATAATAATTTACATGTGATGGCGGGAGATCCCGTCGAAATTTTGCAGAAACTCAGTAGTCGTTATTCCGCAACAGAAGTTTACATCTCTGCAGAATTCGAACCATATGGCGCAGCCCGAGATGCGCGAGTAGAAGCTGCTGGGATTAAACTCATTCAAACTGGTAGCCCATATGCAGTTGCACCTGGACGCGTGCGCAAACCGAGCGACGGTACTCCTTACAAGGTTTACACACCCTTCTATAAAGCTTGGTGTGTACACGGATGGCGTGGCCCAGTGGCAGCGCCAAAAACTATTAAATCTGTGCAACCAACTGAAGAAGATCGCAACTTTCCGGATTGGCAAATGCCACAAGGAGCTCTAGTTGAACCAGCTGGTGAGCAAGTGGCTCTTAAGCGTTGGAAAAAATTTAAAGATGGCGCACTTGCAAATTATGACGAAGCTAGAAATAACGCTGGGATCGATGGAACAAGCAAACTCAGTGGGCATCTCACATGGGGCGAGATTCATCCACGCACACTTCTCGCAGAATTAGGTGAAAGCAAAGCTCACGACGTCTATCGCAAAGAGATTGCTTGGCGGGAATTTTATGCCGACGTTCTCTTTCATAACCCACACACCGATAAGGATTATTACGCTCCAAATTTTAAGAATATGCGCTACGAGAAACCAGCGAAGGCATTTACCGCATGGTGTGAAGGCAAAACCGGTTATCCATTTGTGGATGCGGCTATGCGCCAATTAGTTCTTGAGGGTTGGATGCATAACCGAACTCGCATGGTTGTTGCCTCCTTTCTCGTTAAGGATTTACACCTTGAGTGGCAGCATGGAGCTGATTTCTTTGAGGAGCATCTGGTGGATTTTGATGTGGCATCTAATGCGCATGGTTGGCAATGGACAGCAGGGTGTGGCACTGATGCATCGCCGTATTACCGTGTTTTTAATCCCATCGAACAAGGCAAACGTTTTGATGTAGATGGGGATTACATCCGTAAGTACATTCCTGAACTTGCCCATTTAAGTGCACCAGATATTCATGAACCATGGTTATATCTTGATGGTTATTCACATGGATACCCAGAACGAATTGTTGATCATGCAGTAGAACGTCTTGAATCATTAGCGCGACTGCAGGAAATTAAGGCTGATAAACCTCTGAAGGAGTAGCCCAGATGGCCGTGCCACTTCTTTCGCGCTTTGCCTGATACATCGCAATATCTGCTCGTCGCAATAATTCTTCACGGGCAATCGGCTCTACATCTGCAGGATGAAAGACTCGTCCGATAGATACTCCTGCATCAAGAGTTAAATCCGCAATCGCAATCGGATAAGAGAGGGTGGCACGCAAAGCGAATGCTGACTCTAACCCCACTGATTCGTTGCCATAAATGATTGCGCCGAATTCATCCCCACCTAATCGAGCAAGGTGCGAATAGGAAGGCATTGCGCGAGCAAAGCGATGAGCAATTGTTCGTAGCAATTGATCACCCACCAAATGGCCATGGAGATCATTAATATTCTTAAATCCATCTAGATCTAGAATCATGAGAGTTCCTGCTCTGTGATGCAGGGTCTCGATTTCAGCAAGGAATCTTCTTCTATTGGGGAGCCCTGTCAGTTCATCGGTCCGCGCCAATTCCCGTTGCTCAGCAATGCTTCGTGCATCTTTAAGTGCCAAGAGAAGTCGTAGAAAGGCAAGAAGGATTGTTGTGCTGGCGATATAAATGATGAAATCTGGAAAATATCTAGGTCGAACAGCTGCGATGAAGAGTACGCCTGAGCTTGCAATGAGTGAGATGCCAGCCGCAATCGAGTTGAAACGTTGTGAAATCTCGCCCTCACCACCATGGTGCCAGAGAGATTCTGCGATAAATATCAAGCCCAATAACCAACCATCATCGCTGAGTGAGGCAAACTCATAAATTGAAGTGGACGATTGCCAGAGAAAATAGAGATCGGTAGCGGTAAAAATCGATATCCCCATTAAGAGCAGAAAGCTCCGGACAGTGCCACGTTGAAGAATTAAGAGGGCGATAGTTACTGCCAACAGAATCAAATCGCCAATTGGATACACGATGGTGAGAAATACTGAGAGAGCACTTCCTTCGAAATTCTCCATTGCACTGCGTAGGGCTAGACCAGCGCAAATTCCAGAAATTCCCAAGCCAATAATCAAAGTATCGATAACTTCGCCTCTAATGGAATTTCGTCTGGCAGGCAGGGTGAGAGCTCGAATTACCCCGAACAGCAAGAGCGGATAGAAGGCTGAATAACAGAGATCTATAGCAATTTCAGGAACGTTCTGATTAAGAAATGAATTCCAGGTTGAGAGGAATGAACCAATTCCCCAGAGAAAAATAGCAATGCCAATCACTTTTCGAGCGAGATGATCGTTAAATGCCGGAGAGTAAAAAACCACGAGCGCTGTAATACCCGCGATGAGATTAAAGAGAATGAGATCCGGCGCTAAGGATGGGTGTGGGAGAAATATTCTCAAACCCAGATGCGTGATCAGAAGAAGGGGCCCACTACAACGCAGAGTCAGATGTGGCCTACTACTAAACATCTCTTGAGCCTAAAGTTACTTTTGCAAGGAGACCATCCGATTAGATTCACAATTTCATTGAAATCTAACGCAGTTCTCTCATTTACCTCATTAAAGAGAGAACTCCCCGCCTCTATGTGAGGCGGGGAGTTCGTTACTAATACTTCGAGCCTTAGTAGCCAGACTTACAGATTGTTCCCATATCTTTCTTTGCTTGTGCAAGGTTATCTTCACCCTGTGCAAGGAGCGTTGATTGAGTTTTCTTGGTGTCGGCGAGAATTCCCTGCCAAGAAATTACTTTCTTATCAGCACTTTCTGCGCGAGTCTTTGCATTAGTCATACCAGTTGTATCTACCGATGTATTCGCCTTTGGATTAGCAGCGATGGCACTGTCGATTCGCTTCTGATACTCATCTTGCGCTTTGAGCCAGAGATCGCGAGTTTGGATGAAGCTATCAATAACTTTTTGAAGTTTGCTCTCAGCATAGACTTCAGCATCTACCAGAGTCTTCTGTTGTTGTGCAGCCTTGCCGTATGTGACGCTAGCGGAGGTGCAGGTTGCAGATACCCAGGTGAGTTTTTTGCTCGTCGAAATTGGACTTACACCGCAGGTAAATTTTGTCTTTGCAATGGTTGTTTTAGCTCCAGCCTTGGCACATGCACCATTTGCTTTAGCCGCAGCAGCGTTAGCTGACGAAGTTCCGGCTACGAGGGATGCAGCGATTAGCGCGGCTGCAAGTGCGAGAGTGGAAAATTTCTTTGACGTGGTCTTCACATATCCTCCAGTTGTGGTGCGATAGGGACATCTTAGTTCAGAGCGCTCTCTATGCCTGTGCAAATACTCGCCGAGAAGAGTGAAAATGCTGTGAATTATTTTTTAACGCTGCTTCTTTCGCACGTTCATTCCCAATTTCCTCACAATTGGGCGAGGAAGGTAGCGCGCTAAGAAGGTGAGCAGCTTGTATTGACCACCCGGCACGCTTATCGCACCTCCTGCTTGGCTGACTTTCCACGCGTTTTCAACGACGCGGTCAGAGTTAAGCCACATGAATTCAGGTAATCGATCCATCTTCATGCGACCACGTTGATGAAATTCGGTATGAGTAAAGCCTGGGCAGAGCGCCGAAACCTTGACCTGAGTATTAGAAAGTTCTGTATGGAGGGCTTCACTCATCACAGTAAGCCAAGATTTTGCTGCACTATACGAACCACCAGCGATAAAACTTGCGACGCTAGAGACATTAATGATTGTTCCGCTATTGCGAGCGACCATCGCAGGTAGAACTGTGTGCATTAACTGCATAGGTACTTCCGAGAGCACGCGCAATAATCGAAGTTCATCCTCGAGCGAACTAGTCAGGAAACTATCTTTAATACCAAAACCGGCATTGTTAATGAGAACCTCGATGGGAGCTTGCGTAGCGAGCAACCTTTCGCGCACTCGAGCGATATCTGATTCTTCATTTAAATCTGCCCGCAGAATCTCAACCTGAATGTTGTACTGATTACGCAACGACTCTGCTCGTTGCTGCAGTCGCTCTTGATCACGGGCCACAATGACTAAGTCAAAGCCCTTGCTTGCGAGCAGCCTAGAGAAAGATTCTCCGATACCTGCAGTAGCGCCCGTGATTAGAGCGGTTGCCATAATTACTTTACGATTCCTGCGGTGCTCTCATCGCGAATGTGCCATTCGGCGCCGTATTCGTTCATAAGATTGAGGAAAGGCTTGGGGTCAAACCATTCAGGTCCTTGGACGCCTTCAGGCTTCCATAACTCTTTGTGAATTAGTTCCATAGCCATGACTGGATTAATACCGGTCTGCCACACAACAGCTTGATCGCCATATTCGGCCATAGATTTTTCATTGTGAACCACGTTGTAGATATACACCGCTTTAGGTTCGCCAGACTTATCTAAACCTTTGATAAGCGCGCCAGCACAGGTAGCGCCCTTCATGCGAGAACCAAGCGTTGCAGGATCAGGCAGAGAAGCAGCGAGTAGATCGCGTGGCGAAACTTTCATTCCTTGAACTTCAACAGTCTCTTTACGGTCCATGCCGAGCATGTGAATAGTCTTGAGTGTAGAAATAAATTGTGCGCCAAGGCCATATTTGAAGTTGACTTTCTTGGCATCAATTTTCTGTGGAATAAGAACAACTTCTTCGTGCTCTACATTCACGCACTCAACTGGTCCGATTCCCTCTGGGAAATCAAAGATCTCGAGCTCGGAGAATGGCTCAGTTGTGTACCAACCACGACCATCTTCCCAAACTAATGGCGGATTTAAACATTCTTCGATGGTCGTCCAGATAGAGAAGGAAGGAGCAAATTCATATCCTTCAACAACAAGGTTGGATCCATCAAGAACTGTTACAGAGTCAATGCGAGAGAATAGTTCGTCGTCAGCATATTTAGCGAAGACATCGCTCATGCCAGGTTCAACACCCATTCCAATCAACGCATATATTCCGCGCTCGCCCCAGTTCCAGTCACGAGCAAATTGCTCATCACCCAGCTTTACACCGGTCTCTGTGTATGGGTAGTGCGGATGCGGACGTCCAAGAGACATTGCCATGTCGATGTAATTCACATTTTCTATTTCGCATGACAAGAAGATCGGCATCACAAAACGTGGATCAACTGCATTGATTACCACATCTGGTTTTACCGTGCGAATAAGTTCGCGGATAGCTTCTAGTTCTGATGCATTAACGATTGCGGCTGAGAAGCGAGGATCCTTTACACGAGCAACAGCTTCTTCAGCGCGTGACAAATCACGATCTGCAATAACCATTGAGGTGATAAATGAACGACGAGCGGCAATATTTGCAATCGCTCGACCAACTCCACCGGCGCCTATAACAAGGGCCTTCATGAAAACCAACTCCAAACGAGGTATTTTTCTGAGCCTAACCCAGCGGATAGGGGGTAGGCAAGGCGATGAGCAATTAAAGATTAAACTAAGGACGAGATATAAGTCCTAGTAGCTCAGTGGATAGAGCAACCGCCTCCTAAGCGGTAGGTCGCAGGTTCAACTCCCGCCTAGGACACCATTTCAAAAATCTGAGCGCCAAATTCACCCTAAATGAACTTCATCTCTGGTCGGCGTAACGTCGATACAGCCATTAGACTGGACATGTTGTTTTCTAGACCGGTCATTTTTTCACTCTGCCTAGTCATTCCTATTATCACCATTGGAGCACCATGAGTATTTTTCTACGCGGAACTTCTATATTGCGCAATTTCGCGCGCATAGTTGCGTTCTCCCTTTTAGCTGCGCTTTTCACAATTCCATCTGTGGTTTCATCGCAGGCAGTTACTTATGAAACTGGACAGGATGAGATGTATCTACTTCCACCTGGAACATCCAGTGAGCGTACGGGAAACTGGTACAACGTCCAGCTTGATAATGGTGGCCAAGCTTTTGTTGGAGGTGCAAATCTTGCGTTGACTCCAAACTCAACTTCAGCAAGTGGTGTTCCGACTTATTATCCATACGCCGAAACAAATACATTGGTCGTAAAACGAATCTCCAGCCCATACCGAACAACTTGGGAGTGCGTTCCTTGGGGAAGCCTTTTTAATAACACGACAGAACTCAATGCCAGCACCGCTGTTTCAAAGGCGCCATTTCTTTATGATCCAAAGCTAGCTGGAAAAATGGTGGAGTTCTTAGTGTGGAACCAAGGACTCAACGGACTTGGCTTCAGTACTGAATACTCAGAAGGAATGACATGCGATGGCACGGTTGATCCGACTGACAATGATGGTAACAATTTCGGGCCACATAGCCTCACAAAAACAGCCTTCATTGGAAACATTTATTATGCAGGTTTAACATCTGACACCAGTACTGTGCAGTGGAGTCCTAATGCACTTCCACTCTTGA
>CAEZUD010000036.1_pt1 | contig 12327 bp, 9 predicted proteins | sample 7264381 | NCBI WGS metagenome assembly CAEZUD01 (sample SAMEA6813821, study PRJEB35770) | uncultured Actinomycetes bacterium | biome: Freshwater; feature: Freshwater reservoir; material: water | place: Czech Republic | collected 2016-04-20 | depth 0.5m m
AGAAAGTCCTCGATCTCTTCGAAATGATCTCTGGCTTACGCATGAATATGGCGTACATCCGTCCCGGCGGAGTGGCGCAAGATATTCCGCTCGGAGCAGTTACCAAGATTCGCGAGACGGTAAAAGAACTTCGCCACAACTTTAAGGATAATGAGAAGCTGCTTGTCGGCAACTCCATCTGGATGAAGCGCACACAAGGAATTGGTTATCTAGACCTTGCAGGTTGCATCACTCTCGGAGTGACAGGTCCGGTTCTTCGTTCGGCTGGCATGCCGTGGGATCTACGTAAGACCGAGCCATATTGTGGCTACGAAAATTACGACTTTGATGTCATCACAACTGATACCTGCGATGTCTACGGACGATTTCTCATTCGCATGCAAGAGCTCGAACAATCACTACGCATCATTGAACAAGCATGTGACAAATTAGGAAATCTTGCGGGAGCGCCAGTAATGGTTGCCGACAAGAAAATTGCTTGGCCAGCACAACTTTCTGTGGGTGGCGATGGAATGGGTAATTCACTCAATCACATCCGCGAAATTATGGGCGAATCTATGGAAGCGCTTATTCATCACTTCAAATTAGTTACCGAAGGATTTAGCGTCCCGGCCGGACAGGTCTACGCAACTGTCGAATCCCCACGTGGCGAAACTGGCGTTCACTTGGTCTCTGATGGCGGAACGCATCCATATCGGGTTCACTTCCGCGAACCATCCTTTAATAACTTACAGAGCACAGCAGCAATGAGCGAAGGCGGAATGATTGCCGACATTATTGGCGCAGTTGCCTCTATCGATCCTGTGATGGGTGGTGTTGATCGCTAATGGCATTTACAACAGAACAAGAAGCCATCATGGACTCTATCGTTGCTCGCTATCCACGCAAGCGCTCTGCCATCATGCCGTTATTGCACTTTGTTCAATCCATCTACGGCTATGTCACTAAAGATGGCATCGAAAAAATTGCAGAAAAGATCGAAGTTGAAGCTGCTGAAGTTACCGCAGTCTCTACTTTCTATACCCAATATAAATCAGATCCAGTGGGCGAATATCACGTGGGCGTCTGCATCAATACTTTGTGTGCCGTAATGGGCGGCGACGCGATTTACGATTCTGTCAGCGATCACTTAGGAATCGGAAATCACGAGACTACAAAAGATGGCAAAGTTTCACTCGAAAAAATTGAATGTAATGCTGCATGTGACTATGCACCTGTTGTAATGGTCAACTGGGAATTTTTTGATAACCAGACTCCACAATCAGTTCGCAATCTGGTCGATGCTGCGCGTGCTGGAAATCCTCCAGCACCCACTCGTGGACCAAAGACGCTTCGCACTTGGAAGCAGAACTCAGAAGTTTTAGCTGGACTATCTGATGGACTTTCTGGTGAAGGCGTATCAGCAGGACCAGCAACGCTATTAGGACTCAAGATTGCTAAAGAAGGTGGATCCAAGTGACCCAACTGACCCCCGTACTTTCTGCACATTGGGATGAAGCAGATTCATTTACTATCGAGGGCTACCAGCGCCATGGCGGTTACAAGGCTCTTGAAAAAGCGCTCTCCATGCAACCTGATGAAGTTATTCAATTAGTTAAAGATTCTGGTCTTCGCGGTCGCGGTGGCGCTGGCTTTCCCACCGGAATGAAGTGGGGATTTATTCCGCAGGGCGATAATAAAGAGCATTACTTAGTTGTTAACGCAGATGAGTCCGAGCCTGGTACTTGCAAAGATATGCCGCTGTTGATGGCAAATCCTCATGTACTTATCGAAGGCATGATCATCGCGTCATACGCCATCCGCGCAAACTATGCATTTGTTTATGTCCGCGGTGAAGTTGCGCATGTTGTTCGTCGAGTACAGCAAGCGATTGAAGATGCATACAAGGCTGGACTTCTCGGCAAGAATATTTTGGGCAAGGGCTTTGATCTCGAACTCGTAATTCATATCGGCGCAGGTGCATACATCTGTGGTGAAGAGACTGCGCTCCTAGATTCCCTCGAAGGTTTCCGCGGTCAACCTCGCTTACGTCCACCATTCCCCGCCATCGCTGGTTTATACGCACGCCCAACCGTCGTAAACAACGTGGAATCAATCGCTTCAGTGCCAGCAATTATTGCTAATGGCGTTGAATGGTTCCAAGCAATGGGCACCGAGAAGAGCAAGGGCTTTACCTTGTACTCACTCTCCGGCCACGTTACTAACCCAGGACAATTTGAAGCACCATTGGGAATCACACTCCGCGAGCTACTAGAACTAGCAGGCGGAGTTCGCGCCGGACATCAGATTAAATTCTGGACACCAGGTGGATCATCCACCCCGCTATTTACCGCTGAACACCTCGATGTTCCTCTGGATTACGAAGGCGTTGCCGCAGCAGGTTCGATGCTCGGAACAAAAGCACTTCAAATTTTTGATGAGACAACTTGCGTTGTCCGCGCAGCACTTCGCTGGTCCGAGTTTTACAAGCACGAATCATGTGGAAAGTGCACGCCATGTCGCGAGGGCACTTGGTGGTTAGTACAAATGTTGCACGACCTTGAAGCCGGTAAGGGCACTGAAGAAGATCTGACCAAGCTCTTGGATCTCTGCGACAACATTGCGGGCCGTTCATTCTGCGCGCTTGCAGATGGCGCAGTGGCACCAATTATTTCTTCACTCAAATATTTCCGAGATGAATACCTGGCACACCAGCGCAACGGTGGTTGCCCCTTTGATCCAATCGCTTCTACTACCTTTGCGACAGTAGGTGCTTAATGAGTACTGAACAATTAACAGAGGTTGAGATGATTACCGTCGTTATCGATGGTTTTGAAGTCACTGTTCCCAAAGGAACTCTCGTTATTCGTGCCGCTGAAAAACTGGGAATTCAGATTCCTCGTTTCTGCGATCACCCGCTTCTCTCTCCAGCCGGTGCATGTCGTCAATGTTTAGTTGATATTGAGATCAATGGTCGCGCATTTCCTAAGCCACAAGCATCGTGCACGATTCCAGTTGAACCTGGCATGATTGTAAAAACTCAATTGACCTCTCCTGTTGCAGATAAAGCACAGAAAGGTGTCATGGAGTTGTTACTCATCAACCACCCATTGGATTGCCCCGTCTGCGATAAAGGCGGCGAATGCCCACTTCAGAATCAAGCAATGAGCAATGGTCGCCCAACTTCACGTTACGAAGGCGTAAAGCGCACATATGACAAGCCGGTAGCAATCTCTTCTCAAGTTCTACTCGACCGCGAACGTTGCGTTCTCTGCGCACGCTGTACTCGATTCTCTGAAGAAATTGCTGGAGATCCATTTATTACATTGAACGAACGTGGCGCACTACAACAAGTTGGCATCTACGAAGATAAGCCGTTCGAGTCTTACTTCTCTGGCAACACTGTTCAAATCTGCCCAGTAGGTGCATTAACCGGAACTTCTTACCGTTTCCGCGCTCGTCCATTCGATTTAGTTTCAGTAGATAGTGCCTGCGAACACTGCGCATCCGGTTGTGCAATGCGCACTGATATTCGTCGCGGCAAGACTCTGCGTCGCCTTGCCGGCGATGACGCATCTGTCAACGCCGAATGGAACTGCGACAAGGGTCGCTGGGCATTTAAGTATTTAATAACTCGTGAACGCGTTGCAACACCAATGGTTCGCGGCAGTGATGGCGAACTTCACGAAGCTTCATGGCCAGAGGCACTTGCAGCTGCAGCTGCTGGTTTAAAGTCAAAGCGTGCAGGTGTTCTTGTCGGAGGTCGCACAACTCGCGAAGATGCTTACGGCTATAGCAAGTTTGCTCGTGTATCGCTCGGCACCAACGATATAGATTTCCGCGCTCGTCCTCACTCTGATGAAGAAACATCATTCCTCTCCTCCATCGCACTGGGTCTTTCAACTACCTACTCAGATCTTGATAAAGCAGATCACGTAGTTCTTGTTGAATTCGAACCAGAAGAAGAATCTCCGATCGTCTTCTTGCGCTTGTATAAGCAAGTTCGCAAGCGCGCTATCCATATTTCTACAACAGCTCCACGGATCTCTCGTGGAAATCACAAGCTCACCGCAGTGCGCACCTCACTATCTTCTGTAAGTGGCCTTACAGCTAAGTCAGTAATCATTCTCGGAGAACGCGCTGCTGAGACCGGCGGAACAATCTCAGCCGCAGTCGCACTCGCCGCTTCAACTGGTGCAAAGTTGGCATGGATTCCTCGTCGAGCAGGAGAACGTGGTGCACTTGAATCTGGAGCGTTCCCATCTCTTCTCCCGGGTGGCCGCCCTGTTAGTGATGCTTCCGCACGTGTAGATGTCGCATCTGCGTGGGGCGTCTCGCACCTCCCACAAAATCCAGGTCGCTCTACTTCTGAAATCTTGCAGGGACTCAATACGCCAGATGGTTTAGAGGCTGTTGTTATTGGTGGCGTAGATCCAGCTGACATTTCGGCAGATGCGCTCTCACAACTTCTCAATACCTTTGTAGTCTCACTCGAAGTTTCTCACAGTGCAATTACAGCAATTGCAGATGTCATTCTTCCGGTAGCTGCTGTTGTCGAAAAGCAAGGAACATTTGTCGATTGGCAAGGTCACGCTCGTGGATTTGAAAAGGCAATTGATGATGCTCAAACTCGGAGCGATGTTCGCATTCTCTCGATGCTGGCGGACGAGCTTGGTGCACCTATCAATTTGCCAAGTGTTTCGGCCACTGCTCGCGAAATTCAATCGCTTGGCACATGGGATGGCGCACGCGCTGCATTTGAGAAAACTTCTGCCGGATCTGCTCCGCGCACCGAAGGCACAACTGCAATGCTTCATTCCTGGCGTTTGCTACTCGACCTCGGAACACTTCAAGAAGGCGAAGCGAATTTGGCAGGTACTGCTCGCACTGCTCGCGCTCACATCTCTGCATCTCGCGCCGCCGCTTTAGGCGTTAAGAACGACGATCGCGTGCGCGTATCAAGTGAGCGTGGCTCACTCACGCTTCCTGCAGTCATTGTTGATATTTCTGATGATTGTGTTTGGGTTCCTCGCAATTCTCTTAACTCACAAGTTATTCCCGCACTGGGCTTTAGCTCTGGAGTAGTTACGGTGGTCAAAGCATGAAAATCTCAGAACTTCTCGGAACCGATCCAGGCTGGATCATTACTGTTAAAGCACTCTTTATCTTTGTTCTCTGCGTTCTTCTCACTCTTGTAGCAATCTGGGGCGAGCGTCGCCTGGTTGCTCGCATGCAGCAACGCCTAGGACCTAATCGCGTTGGTCCATTTGGACTTGTTCAAGGCCTTGCCGACGGCGTAAAACTAGCGCTAAAAGAGGATCTCATTCCTAAAGCGGCAGATCGCATCGTCTTTGTTATCGCTCCAATTATCAGCGTTACCGCTTGCTTCTTGGCCTTTGCAGTAATCCCTATGACCGGCGTTGTTAATCTCTTCGGTCATGAGACTGCAATGCAACTCACCGATATTCCAGTAGGCGTTCTCTATATTTTAGCTGCCGCCTCATTCGGTGTTTATGGCATCGTTCTTGCTGGCTGGTCTTCGGGTTCCACATATCCACTACTCGGCGGACTTCGCTCGAGCGCACAAGTAATTTCTTATGAAGTCGCCATGGGCCTCTCACTCGTCGCCGTCTTTATTTATTCAGGCTCAATGTCTACTTCTGTAATTGTTGAAGCGCAGCATGACTGGTGGTTTGCAGTTGTTTTGTTCCCGTCATTTGTAATTTATATGATTTCTATGGTCGGTGAAACAAACCGCGCACCGTTTGACTTAGCTGAAGCAGAGGGAGAACTCGTAGGTGGTTTCCATACCGAGTATTCATCTCTCAAATTCGCACTCTTCTTTTTAGCTGAATATGTAAACATCATCGGCGTATCTGCACTTGCCACCACATTATTCTTGGGCGGATATCACGCTCTTCCAGGACTGACCTTCACTGAACAATGGTGGGGCGGCTGGTTCACGATGATCTGGTTCCTCGCAAAAGTGATCGCTTTCTTCTTCATATTTGTATGGCTTCGCGGAACTCTCCCACGACTTCGTTATGACCAATTCATGAAATTCGGCTGGAAAGTTCTTATTCCAGTGAGCCTGCTCTGGATTCTAATTGTTGCCACACTTCGTGTTCTCTCACAACAGAACACTTCTCGAGCCGTGACACTCGCCTTTGCATCCGGTGTCGTAGTTCTAATCCTTGCCGGTACTTCTCTCTATGAGCGCTCTCAGAAGAAGTCAAAAGCGGAGAACGCAATCGGCGATATTCCGCAACCATCTTTCCCAGTTCCTCAGATTCCATCACAGCGAGCGGAGCAATTACATGGCTGAAAATCCCATTACCCCCCGCTATCCAGATTTAGGTCTGACTGCAGCTGCTAAGGCAGAGATGAAAATTACAGGTCAAGATCTTGAAGCAAAGAGTTTCTTTGCTCAGCTGCAAGGCTTCTGGATCACCTTTATTACGATGTTCAAGAAGGTCACCACCGTTAATTACCCTGAAGTAAAAGAACCAACGGCAGAGCGTTTTCACGGCCGCCATCAACTCAATCGCTACGACGATGGACTAGAAAAGTGCATTGGTTGCGAACTCTGCGCTTGGGCATGTCCTGCGGATGCAATCATGGTTGAAGGAGCAGATAACACCGAAGAAGCACGCTTCTCTCCTGGCGAGCGGTATGGCAAGGTTTATCAAATTAATTATCTTCGTTGCGTCTTTTGTGGACTCTGCATTGAAGCCTGTCCAACTCGTGCACTCACTATGACTAACGAATACGAACTCGCAGATTCCACTCGCGAAAAATTAATTTTTGAAAAAGACGATCTCCTGGGACCCATGCGCGCCGGAATGATTCCTGCGCCGCACCCTATGTATCCAGGAACTACTGATACCGATTATTACAAGGGCGCAGTTACTGGCCCGCATCCATCTCAAGAGGTGAAGTAACAGTGATTACTCTCGCTCTTGAATCAGGTGCAACTGCAACTCCCGAAGCAGTTCTCTTCTGGTTCCTTGCCCCTCTTGCAGTTCTATCTGCCTTAGGAATGCTGCTTGTGAAGAAGGCGGTTCACTCTGCACTACTCCTCGCTTGGGTCATGGTAACTCTTGCGATTTTCTATATCGCACAAGATGCGCTCTTCCTTGGAATCGTCCAAGTAGTTGTTTATACCGGCGCAGTCATGATGCTCTTCCTCTTTATTCTGATGTTAGTAGGAGTCGATAGCTCTGATTCGCTAGTCGAAACAATTAAGGGTCAGCGCGCAACTGCAATTACTGCAGCGGTCGGCGTAGGTGGACTCCTTATCTCCTTGATCTCCCGTGCTGTACAAGCTAAGCCAGCAGTAGGTCTGAAAGATCTAGAAATTGTTGGCAATGTGCAATCTATTGCAACCGAACTTTTTACTAAGTATGTCTGGGCATTTGAAGTTGTATCAGCACTCCTTATCACTGCTGCCTTAGGTGCAATGGTGTTGGCCCATAGCCAGAAGCCAATTGCTAAGAATCTTCAGCGCGATAAGTCAATCGCCCGTTTCCGTGGTGCATCGTTAGCAACGGCGGCCGGTCTCCCAAGTTCAGGTGTCTACTCCAGACACAATGCGGTGGATGTTCCTGCGTTACTTCCTGATGGAACACCAGCCCCTTCATCTATTTCTGCAACGCTTAACGCTCGTGGAAATATGATTGATAGCAAACTCTTTGAACTTGAACTCAAGGAAGAGGAGGAGAACTAAATGGATATCTCGAACTACCTCTACCTCTCAGCAATTCTTTTCACGATTGGCGCAGTTGGCGTTGTTGTTCGTCGCAACGCAATTGTGGTCTTTATGTGCGTGGAGCTCATGCTCAACGCAACCAACCTTGCCTTTGTCACCTTCTCACGAATCCACGGTAATTTGGATGGTCAAGTCGCATCCTTCTTCACCATGGTTGTGGCTGCTTGCGAAGTGGTAATTGGCCTAGCGATTATCGTAACGATTTATCGCTCCCGTCGATCAGCATCAATCGATGATGCTAGTTTGTTGAAGCGATAACCATGACTACTAGCAACCTTCTCGTTTATCTCATTGCGCTTCCTCTTATAAGTTCTGCACTACTTCTCATTCTTGGCCGCAAGGCTGATAAGTGGGGCCACCTCTTAGCAACATTGGTGTCGGGATCAGCATTTGTCATCGGAGTACTTGAATTCTTCGCGATGCGCAGCCGCTCAGGCGATGCACGTCCGGCTACCCAACACATCTTTACCTGGATTTCTGTTGGCTCCTTTCAGGTCGATGCCTCACTCCTTCTCGACCAACTTTCAATCGCCTTCGTCCTGCTTATTACTGGCGTAGGAACGCTTATTCATATCTATTCAATTGCATATATGTCGCATGATCGCGATCGACGTCGCTTCTTTGCATACCTCAATCTATTTATTGCAGCGATGTTGCTCCTTGTATTGGGCGATTCATATCTCAATCTTTATGTTGGCTGGGAGGGCGTTGGCCTTGCCTCTTATCTACTTATTGGTTTCTGGAATCAGAAGCCTGCCTACGCCACCGCAGCCAAGAAGGCTTTTGTTGCTAACCGCGTCGGTGATGTAGGACTTTCACTCGCAATCATGATTGCCTTCGCTCAATTCGGCACTGTCTCATTTGCAGGCGTTAAAGAGCACGCCCACCATGCATCGCCAGCAGCGCTAACTGCAATCGGTGCGATGTTGTTGCTTGCCGCTGCCGGCAAATCCGCACAATTCCCACTGCAATCTTGGCTCGGAGATGCAATGGCTGGTCCAACCCCAGTATCTGCTCTGATCCACGCGGCAACAATGGTGACAGCTGGCGTCTATCTAATTACTCGCTCTAATTTCATCTTCGATGCCTCCGCTACCGCACAACTCCTTGTTGTAATCGTTGGCGCAATCACATTGCTCTTCGGTGCAATCGTTGGTACCGCTAAAGATGACATCAAGAAAGCACTTGCTGCATCAACAATGTCGCAAATTGGTTACATGATTCTTGCAACTGGCCTTGGACCTATCGGTTATGCATTTGCAATTATGCACCTCATAACTCACGGATTCTTTAAGGCGGGAATGTTCCTTGGTGCTGGATCTGTCATGCATGGCATGGATGACGAAGTAAATATGCGTCGATTCGGTGGCTTGGCAAGATTTATGCCAATTACTACTGTCACATTTGGTCTGGGTTATCTCGCAATTATCGGAGTACCTCCATTTGCCGGTTTCTATTCCAAAGATAAAATCATCGAAACTGCATTTAACGCCGGCGGTCTCAAAGGAATTCTTTTAGGTGGTGCGGCACTTCTCGGTGCAGCAATAACCGCGTTCTATATGACCCGAGTTGTAGTTCTTACTTTTGCAGGATCTAAGCGTTGGGACGATAAAGCTCATCCGCACGAGAGTCCAGCCCTGATGTGGATTCCAATGGCGATTTTGGCAGTTGGTTCTGTTACCTCTGGATTCTTACTCGCATCCGGTAATGCGATGGTCAATTGGCTTCAACCAATTGTTGACCCACATCATCACGAGCATGGCGAAGAATTTCTCAAGCCAATCGTTGTATCAACTATGGCTATCGTGGTGGTCGTACTTGGAGTTCTCGCTGCAATTGTTAAGTACCGCACCGTTCCAGTTGAGGCTCCTACGGAAGTTTCAGTATTTACTAAGGCTGCGCGTAAGGATCTCTATCAAGATAGCTTTAACGAGGCAGTACTTATGCGGCCGGGCCAGAAGCTCACTTCCGGGCTTCTCTTCACTGATAAATCAATTGTCGATGGCGCAGTAAAAGCGGTTGGTTTCTCTCTGCAAACTATCGCAGGGTGGATTCGTAACCTTCAAAATGGATTTATCCGGACCTATGCACTCGTAATGCTCATCGGATTACTTGCGCTTATTGCAACAGTTTGGGTGGTGACGCTATGAGTATCTTGACTACGCTAGAACTACTTCCGTTAGTTGGAGTCCTGGCTCTTGCTCTTAGCCCCAAAGCGGACGCTCTTCTTGCAAAGAGAATCGCACTTGGATTTTCGCTCCTTGTCGCTGCAGTCTCTGCAGTGATGGCTTCTCAATTTAAGCTCTCTGCCTCAGGCTTCCAGTTTGTGGAATCGCGCTCATGGATTCCAAACTTCGGAATAAATTACGCGGTAGGTATCGATGGGATCTCGCTCGTTCTCATTTTGTTAACCACGATCCTTGTCCCCATCGTCATCCTTGCTGGTTGGAATGAATCCGAAGGCGGCCGATGGAGCACTAAGACGTTCTATATTTTGATTCTCATCTCAGAGGCAATGATGATTGGCGTCTTTGCCGCTACAGATGTTTTCCTCTTCTATGTCATCTTTGAAGCAATGCTCATTCCGGTTTATTTCCTCATCGGGGGATATGGGCGCGGAGAGCGGGCAGCCGCTGCACTCAAGTTCCTGCTTTACAGTCTTCTTGGTGGTCTCTTGATGTTGGCAGCGCTTATTGGCACATACATCATCTCTACCAATCAAATCGGCGGAACTTTTGATCTCACCAAGCTATCGACGATGCAGATTGATGCACCTACACAGAACTGGTTGTTCTTAGGATTCTTTATTGCCTTTGCAATTAAAGCCCCGCTGTGGCCATTTCATACTTGGTTGCCATCCGCGGCTAAAGCGGCGACACCGGGAACTTCAATCCTTCTTCTAGGAGTCATGGATAAAGTCGGTACATACGGAATGATCCGTTTCTGCATGACGCTCTTCCCAGATGCCACAAAGACATTTACGCCGGTAATTATCACCCTTGCTGTTATTTCAATTCTCTATGGTGCATTCCTAGCTATCGGTCAGAAAGATATAAATGGCTTGATCGCATTTACTTCGATTTCACACTTCGGCGTAATCACGCTTGGAATATTTGCTATGACAACCCAAGGCCTGACTGGTGCTACTTTCTATATGGTTAACCACGGCTTCTCCACTGCTGCGCTCTTTATGACCGCAGGTTGGATGGTCGCTCGCCGCAAGTCTTCACAGATCGATGACTTTGGTGGACTACAGCGCGTTACGCCTATCTTGGCCTGGTCCTTCTTTATCGCAGGTCTATCAGCACTTGCTCTTCCTGGTCTCTCCAGTTTCATCTCTGAATTCTTAGTTCTTGCTGGAACATTTACTCGTTATCCAATAGCTGCAATCTTTGCAACACTGGGAATTATTCTTGCCGCCCTTTATGTCTTAATCGCGGTCCAGAAATCTCTTCACGGTGAGGTAAAGCCAGGAAATGAATCTTTAACAGATCTCATTCTTCGCGAAAAGATTGCGCTAGCTCCTGTTATCGCGCTGATAATTCTGCTTGGCTTTTATCCAAAGCCGGTCCTTGATGTCATTAACCCCACCACGGGAGTTGTTATGCAACATGCAGGGGTAGTCGATCCAGCGGTAAAGGTAGGTAAGTAAATGACCGCTCCAATACTTAACTACGCACTGCTTGCACCAATCCTCGTCATTCTTGGTGGCGCGCTCATCGGTGTCCTTGTTGAAGCATTTGTAGGCAAAGCCCTCCGCGCTTCTCTACAACTTCCGATTGCTCTGGGTTCAGTAATCCTCTCGTTCGCATTTCTCTGGCGCTCACATAACCAACCTTCAGCCACGGCTGCAGTGGGCTCTGTATCAATGGACCCTGCTGGAATATTTATACAAGGAACAATCCTGGTTCTCGCATTTATTGGAATTTTGCTCATCGCAGATCAAGATAATTTCACCGCTCAAGCCTCGGCTATTCCTGGTTCTGAAGAAGAGGCAACTTCTATTGCATCTGGAAAGCAGCAGACTGAAGTATTTCCACTCACACTCTTTGCAATTGCTGGCGCGATGCTCTTCCCGGTCGCAACAGATTTAATCACTCTCTTTGTTGCACTAGAAGTTCTCTCACTTCCGCTTTATCTCATGGCTGGTCTCTCTCGCAGACGTCGTCTACTTTCACAGGAAGCGGCGCTTAAGTACTTTATTCTCGGAGCTTTTTCATCTGCGATATTCCTCTTTGGTACTGCATTCCTCTATGGATATACCGGCTCTCTGTCCTTCAACGATATTGCAGGAGCAGTAGGCGGCAATGGTTCAAGCTCCACCTTCCTATATATCGGAATTATCTTCGTGAGCGTCGGTCTTCTCTTTAAAGTGGGAGCAGTTCCATTCCATGCCTGGACTCCTGATGTGTATCAAGGTGCCCCAACTCCAATAACTGGATTTATGGCAGCTGTAACAAAAGTTGCAGCTTTTGGCGCAGCACTTCGCCTTTTCTATGTTGCACTCGATGGCGCTTCCCAAACTTGGAAGCCAATCATTACTGCAATTGCCATGCTCACCATGGTCATTGGTTCAATTG
>CAEZUD010000038.1_pt1 | contig 12064 bp, 9 predicted proteins | sample 7264381 | NCBI WGS metagenome assembly CAEZUD01 (sample SAMEA6813821, study PRJEB35770) | uncultured Actinomycetes bacterium | biome: Freshwater; feature: Freshwater reservoir; material: water | place: Czech Republic | collected 2016-04-20 | depth 0.5m m
AGAGATGACTACTGCGGTCGCGGCAATGAGCAAGGGGATGGACCAACGAACGTTATGCCAGATTGCATGATGGGCCAGGAGCGAGGTCGCACAGTTCATTGCAATGATAAGGAGCGAGGTACCCGCCGCCTTGTTCTGTGGGGTATGAAAGAAGAGCACCAGTATCGGAATTGCTAAGAATCCGCCACCAATTCCAAAGACTCCAGTTATCGCGCCGATAGTTAGAGAGATGAGAACCAGAATCAAGAATGGAACTTTTTTCTCGGCTCGATCCATAATCGGAGCACGTAACATCGATAAGCCAGTAAAGATAAGAATGAGTGCAAAGCCAGTGAGTATTAGATTTTCATGAATATGTTTAGAGAGTAGGCCGCCTCCAACATTGGTGATGAGTCCAAGCGCCCAGACGGTGACAGCCTCTTTTACTAACACATCTCCTTTGCGCCATTTTGGAATAACTCCGGCAACCGCAGCAATACAGACAACAGCTAGTGAAGCGGTGGTGGCAACGATGGGGGAGAAGTCAAAGATATAGATGAGGATAGGAACTGCGAGCATCGATCCACCTGCGCCGATAAAGCCAAGGACTGATCCAATAAAGGCGCCCGAGGCGAGGGCTAGGAAGATATCCACGTACGCATTCTTTCAGTCAGGGCGTGAAAAAAGCCCCCGAATCGAAATTCAGAGGCTTAATTCGTGGTGAATTACTGGAGATTTACTTCCAGAGAACTGCGTGTGCCTTAGATACAACGATGCCGATATCTAGACCGTTCTTAGCTGCAAGAGCTGCAAAGCCAGCGAACATAAGAAGTACTCCTGCAAGACCAATATTCTTGAGGAAGTTGACCATGTCGCCCATCTTCGCTGTTGCATCTTCAATGGTCCAGAAGTTGTGGAAGATGATTGATGCAAGTACTAGGAATACTGCAAGAGCGATGGCCGCAAGGTCAACGTAATAACCAAGAAGGATAAATGCGCCAGCGATAAGCATGAGCAGGCCTGAAAGGACCACACCTAACTTTGCAGCAGGTAGCTTCTTGTACTTTGCATAGCCAGTCATTGCCTCAAGCTTGGTGAGGTGGGTAATTCCACTGCTAATGAAGTAGAGACCAGCGAGTACCTGACCGATGATAAATAGTGCGTTCATGTAGATCCTTTTCTAGTAAGTCGTGAACCCGCCTTGCGTGCCGGCCACTGTTGGGTACACGGTAAGTCTTAATTGTTGAACTTTCAACTAAATACCGGGTGTGTTCGGGTGAATTAGGGGCACATCGTGCGGATCTGAGCCTGGGTTGTGGCGCACTTGCCACTGTCGGTAGAGGCGGTTATCTTTCGAACATATGTTCGAATCATCAGCCCCCGCGCCCGAGCCCACTGCCGATCCAGTGCTTCGGGTTCCTGTCCTGCCGAATGTACTGGCCCCCGAAGGTGAACCCATCGAGTTCATCTACAAGGGACGCCGCTTCCACATTCACGCCATTGTCTCTAGATGGCGTGAATCTGGTGGCTGGTGGAATCGCATTGGCGATGGCAAGAACCACACACAGGATGAATTCTCTATCTTCGACGATGGCGCTCGCGCAATCTGGCGAGTAGAAGCAGCGCCTGAAGGCGCAATGGCAACATTTGAAATTGAACTCGATGAACTCACTAAGAGCTGGCTCATACGCCCCACCTCTCGTCCTCATAACTAACGCTTGTGGCACTTCGCAGAGAGTTCACTCACTTACGAGTCGCAAGTGGCTACTCCTTTAAATACGGAACTGCGCATGTTCACCAACTTGTCGAACAAGCCGCCCGTTTCGGAATGAGTGCGCTCGCACTGACCGATCGCGATGGCATGGCCGGCGGAATTCGTTTTGCGCAAAGTTGTGAGGCAGCGGGTATTACTCCAATCCTCGGTATCAATCTCAGTTTTATTCAGAAGAAATTCCGTATTACTTTATTAGCACAGGGCAGCCATCTCGATTCGCTCTATCGATTAGTGAGCGCCGTTAATCTCAATAGTGATGATGGAATTTTGACCCACGAGATTCTGGAACGCTTCAGTATTTATTCGCAGAACGTGCTTGCCCTGCATGGCCCGCACTCGCCATTAGCAGATGCAATTTTTCATCGTAGGCATCCGCAGGCTCTCTCCATTTACCACTCCACCCGCGGCGCTTTTGCCGATAGCGCACTCGAATGCGTATCGCACCAAATACGCGGCGATGCACCACTCTCTACTCCTTTTGCTGGTCGCATGTTGGGATTTGCTCGTGATCATGGCCTGCCAGCAGTTCTCACAAATGCAGTGCGAATGCTCCACCGTGAAGATGGTCCAGTCGCTGATGTCTTAGATGCTGCACGCAATTTAGTGCCGCTCCATCCGCGCCATATTGAGCGCAGCAATAGCGAGGCTTATTTTAAAAATACAGATGCAATGCACCGTATTGCGGATGAAATTTCACGAAGTGCGGGGGAGCGCAATGGTCGCACCTTGCTTGCTACCACTGCAGATTGGGCAGAGCGTGCACTCTTATCGCCACGTACTGATATTGGAATCGGCGATATTCATCTCCCCGAACCCAGCGTTGTAGGAGCTAATAATTCTGCTGAACTCTCAGCGTTATTACGTTCCCGCTGCGAGAGTGGCCTAATCCGTAAATACAGCGGCTCTCTCTCTGTTACTGCTGCTGAACGTTTAGAAGATGAACTCGCTACGGTACAAACTCTCGGTTATCAATCGTATTTTCTGACCGTTGCCGACATTGCAGATATGGCGCGCACTCGCGGAATCCGAGTATCAGCTCGCGGCAGTGGTGCAGGTTCGTTGATCTGTCACGTTCTTGGTATCTCTGGCGTGGAACCCATCTCGCAAGGTTTATTAATGGAGCGCTTCTGTTCGACATCGCGAGGAGAGCTACCCGATATCGATATCGATGTGGAATCCGCACGCAGACTTGAACTCTACGATGCCATCTTTGCCCGCTATAGCGATAGCGATTGGAGCAAGCCCGGCAATCAATCCAGATGCGCCACTGTTGCAATGGTTGAGACCTATCGGGCTCGTCATGCAATTCGAGATGTTGGCGCAGCGCTCGGAATTGCTCCGATGGAGATTGATCTCATCGCTAAATCGTTGCCACACATCCGCGCTAAAAATATTGGGGCAGCTCTCGCCAATCTTCCGGAACTGCGCAACCTCAATCTCAATACACCGCTACTAAAAATGGCTATCGATTTAGCCGCTCGCCTTGATGGTCTGCCTAGACATCTCTCGATGCATCCATGCGCAATTGCCTTATCCGATATTCGATTACAAGATCGCGCGCCGCTACAACGCAATGCCAGTGGTTATTCGATGGTGCAATGGGATAAAGATGATGTTGAAGCAATCGGCCTTCTCAAACTTGATGTCTTAGGTGTGCGAATGCAATCAGCTATCACTTATGCGCTAGAAGAGATTACGCGGGTTGAGGGAACACAAGTAGATATCGATGCAGTTCCGCTCGATGATGCGTTGACCTATGACCTGATTAAATCTGCTCGCACCTTAGGTATCTTTCAAATCGAAAGCCCAGGACAACGCGAACTCGTTGGCAAGATGGCACCAGATTCTTTTACTGATTTAATTATTGATATCTCGCTCTTCCGGCCAGGTCCAGTGAAGAGCGACATGATTACTCCCTTCCTTAATTTTCGTCAGGGGCTGCATGGCCGGGCACAGATACATCCGGACCTCGAATCAATTCTGCGTGAGACCGAAGGCGTTGTTGTCTTTCACGAACAAGTTATCCGAATCATTGCGCAGCTCACTGGTATCACCTTGGCGCAGGCCGATGAGAAACGTCGCGCGCTCGGTAGCCCCGAAGGACAGCAAGAGACATGCGATTGGTTCTTTCCGGCAGCGATAGCTCAAGGCTACGAATATGAAGTCGTTGCTCATATCTGGGAGATCTTGCGCTCCTTTGCCTCCTTTGGTTTCTGCAAAGCGCATGCTGCAGCTTTTGCGCTTCCTACTTATCAATCAGCCTGGCTTAAGGTCCATCACACCGCCGCGTTTATTGCAGGCGTGATGACACACGATCCCGGCATGTATCCCAAACGGCTCATTGTCGATGAAGCCCGCCAATGGGGGATTGTGATTGCACCACTTGATATCAATCTCTCTGACCGCACTCATCGAGTCGAACGAACAACGCAACTTACTCGTGCGCCATATGTAGCGCCCGATCAATTAAGCACAGGCAAGTCACTAACTCTGCCCGATGCTCGCGGATATGCGATTCGTTTAGCCCTGGCAGATGTTGAAGGAATTAGCGATAATGAAATCGATTCAATTATCGTGGCTCGTCCATATGCGGATTTAGCAGACTTTGTCTCGCGCTCTGGTTCTAGTAAGCCAACGACCGAATCTTTAGTGATGGTGGGGGCCTTTGATGCGCTTCACCAACTCGCAGAGAAGAAGATTAATCGCCGAGATTTGCTGATGCATTTGCATGATCTTCATGAATCAACTGCTAAGAAAAGCTCCGGCTCCCAGATGCTTCTGGATTTAGCTACCCCTGATTTATTGTCGAGCGGACTCCCTGATTTAGCACCGAGTGAAGTCGTTGCTAATGAGATTGATATCTTAGGAATGGATATCTCACAGCACATGCTCGAGTTCTACTCCGATTTTCTCAATCATGTAGGGGCTATTAAATCCGCTGATCTCATTAAGCAACGTTCTGGCGCATCCGTCTTAGTTGCCGGAGTCAAAGTTGCACTCCAAACTCCACCAGTGCGCTCGGGTCGTCGAGTTATGTTTCTTACTATTGACGATGGTTACGGTTGCAATGATGTGACCTTCTTCGAAGATGTGCAGAGTGATTACGCCGCTCTGTTGCGCAACTCTTCACTCTTTCTTATCCGGGGCATCATCCGTCGCACAGGTCCACGCGGGATTTCACTTCGGGCCACTGCGGCGTGGGAACTCGCTACCTCATATGAGAAGTGGCGTAACCTGCCTACTCATGTCGGAGATCGAGCAAGCCATGGATGAGAAGCTCTCCACCATTCTCCACGTTGATATGGATGCCTTTTATGCATCCGTAGCCGAGAAAGATAATCCAGCGCTACGAGGCAAGGCTCTTGTAGTCGGCGCTGGCGCGCGAGGAGTTGTTCTTTCGGCAAACTATGAAGCACGCAAATTCGGAATTCGCGCAGCAATGCCAGTAGGGCGGGCCCAACGAATGGCTCCGCATGCCATCTTTGTTGCACCTGACCACCATCGCTATAGCGAAGTCTCTGAGGTCGTAATGGAGATATTTCGCTCAGTCTCACCACTAGTAGAGCCACTTTCTCTCGATGAAGCCTTTATCGATGTCACCGGTGCAAAAAGGCTATTAGGTACCGGCCGCGAAATTGCAGAATCTATCCGCGCGCAAGTGTTTAAGAGCGAAGGCATTACATGTTCAGTAGGAATCGCTACTACTAAATTCATTGCAAAACTCGCCTCTGATCGGTGCAAACCCAATGGCGTCTTAGAGATTGCACACGATCGGGTTCTTGAATTTCTCCACCCGCTTCCAGTATCAGCGGTGTGGGGAGTAGGACCAAAGACTGCAGAAGAACTCATGAAGCTCGGATTGCGCACCGTAGAAGATATCGCCAAGACGCCTCGCGCGACTTTGATAAGAGCACTCGGCGAAGCAACTGGTGCTCATCTCTACGAACTTGCGTGGGGACGCGATTATCGAGATGTAGTCCCAGATGAACCAGATAAAAGTATTAGTAATGCCGAAACATTTGCTAGCGACATTGAAGATACGGAAATTCTCTTGCGCGAACTCCTGCGTTTGACCGAAAAAGCGACGCATCGAATGCGCGAAAGCAATAAGAGTGCGCGAACTATTTCAATTAAAGTGCGCTTTGCAGATTTCAAAACTATCTCTCGATCAAAAACAGTTCCGTTGCCAATCAGTGGAACGCAAGAGGTCTACGAAATTGTTCGCGCACTTTTTAACGCACTTAAGTTGGATGGCGCGAGATTGCGATTAGTCGGAGTAGGGCTAGACGGCCTAGTCGAGGGCATCGATGGTCCAGAACAGATTGCCTTCGGCGAGCGCGAAAAGGGTTGGCGAGAGGCCACTAAGGCGATAGATGCCGCTTCCACCCGATTTGGAGCAGGTTCTGTTCGCCCAGCGCGACTTTTTGAGCCTGAAAGTGAAGACTCAGAGTAATTTTGGACTTTCGCCAGCGCCTCTCCTGCCCTATTCTTGGGGATGTGAGCCTCTCTGATCATGAAAAGCGCCTTCTCGCTGAGATGGAAGCTGCCCTAACGAGTGAAGATCCTCGCTTGGTCTCGACTCTGACCGGCAAGGTGCGCACTCGCAAGGCTGGCCGAGTCTTCACCGGACTGCTCTTGACCTTAGCTGGAATGGCTATCCTTTTAGCTGGTCTTATCGCCCAAATAATCGTGGTCGGAATTCTCGGATTTTTGGTCTCCCTTGTAGGCCTGGTCTTTATCTTTTCGAACTTTCAGCTGGGCACCTCAATGCGAGCAACCGGCCCTAAAGCGCCGAAGCCAAACTGGTCTTCTCGGTTAGAAGAGCGCTGGGAGCGTCGTAACTACGATCAATAATTAGCTTTCTCGCCCGCCAACCACCCAGGTTCTGGGTGGTTTTTTTATGCCCAAAAAGTGGGGCGAGAGTGGGGAATCGGGGAAATAAAGGGAAAAAAAGGGTGCAAAGTGGGGAAAAAGGGAGTAAAGTGGTGGATGTAGCCATTTCTCCCTCGTGGGGAGGGGATTTGGTTTAGAGAACTAGGGGAGGTGGGTTAGATGTTTCTCGGTACCCATGAACCCAAGTTGGATGAAAAAGGGCGCATTATTTTGCCCGCCAGATTCCGTGATGAATTAGCAAATGGTCTTGTTGTAACAAAAGGGCAAGAACGTTGTTTATATGTATTTCCTAGCGGTGAATTTTCTGCAATCACCGATCGCCTACGTCAAGCACCTGTTACGGAAAAAGCTGCGCGCGATTACATGCGCGTGATGTTTGCCGGCGCACACGACGAAGTTCCCGATAAGCAAGGTCGCATCACCCTTCCTGCAGGACTTCGAACATATGCAGGTCTAGAAAAAGAGTGCGTTGTTATCGGCGCTAATACTCGTTTAGAAATTTGGGATGCACAGTCGTGGGATTCCTATCTTGCAGATCGCGAGAAGAGTTTCTCTGACGTGTCTTCGGAGGTGCTACCTGGTCTCTTTTAAATAACAACTCTCTGTTGTGGCCACCGCCGACCCCATTAACGACGCCCCTTCCCCGGCGCCGTTACCCCAAGATCCGTCGGCCGGCGGTGACCAGAGCAGAGAGCTCTATACAGAAAAGAAATATGTAGCACTACTAACAACTGATTGATGAAGGGGGAGAAGATGCAGTTACATATACCAGTCGCACTCAATCGCTGCGTTGCTCTTCTTACTCCTGCAATTGAAAAATCAAATTCTCCCATCGTTATAGATGCAACCCTTGGCATGGGCGGGCATACGCGAGCACTCCTAGAGGCCTTCCCTTCTTTACGAGTTATTGCTTTTGACCGCGATAGCGCAGCGATAGCAATCGCAAGAAAAACTCTTCATGATTTCAGTGAGAGAGTGACGATTGTTCATGCTGTATACGACGAAATAGCAGTGACTCTGGAGAATCTAGGAATCACTGCCGTTGATGGCGTTCTCTTCGACCTCGGCGTTTCCTCTCTTCAGCTTGATGATGCCGACCGCGGCTTTGCTTACTCGCAAGATGCACCACTTGATATGCGAATGGATCAAAGCACTGGATTAAGTGCGCTTGATGTCCTGATGACTTATTCACGTACAGATTTGATACATATCATCCGACTTTATGGCGAAGAGAAATTTGCTCCAAAGATTGTCGATAACATCATCAAGGCACGTGATGCTGGAACTCTTAAGGGCACCAAAGGCCTTGCCGATATTGTTAAAGAGAGTATTCCTGCACCTGCAAGGCGTACCGGTGGCAATCCAGCGAAGCGCACCTTTCAAGCTCTGCGTATCGAAGTTAACCAAGAACTCGAAGTTCTAACTCGCGCCATTCCTCAGGCGATTGCCTCCCTTGCAGTTGGCGGACGACTTGTCGTGATGGCCTATCAATCTCTGGAAGACAAAATTGTGAAGAAAGCTTTCACGGAAGTGACCACATCTGGTACTCCGCTTGGACTTCCCGTCGACCTGCCTAACTCCGCGGCGCATTATGAATTTGTCATTCGTGGCAGCGAAGGTGCAAGTGAGGCAGAGATTGCAGAAAATCCACGTGCATCATCCATGCGTCTGCGCGCGATTGAGAGGGTGGCCGCATAATGGCAATTACAACTCTCCCACCAACAAAATCTCCAACTCCGCTGAAATTACTTCCAGAAATCACGCGAACGAAAGCGCCTACGCGTCCGCCGGTAATCGCCCGTGGAAGCAAAGTCTTTCTTCGAATACTCCCAGATCTCAAAGTGGCGCCGGGAGAGCGGACAAGCTTTCGTGGCTTCCTGTTAATTCTTGGCGCAATCGTAATATTTAACGTGTTAGCCCTTCTTGCGATTAATACGGTAATGACATCAGACGCATTTGTACTCGAGCGCCTAAAATTGCAGACAAATATCGCCAACGATCAACGAGATGCAGTTCTAAAGATTGCGGAGTCCAAGGCCTCTCCCGATCGTCTCGCTGAAGCAGCGACCAATTTAGGAATGATTCCAGCGAAGACAATTATCTACTTGGATGGCACGACACTTCCTGACGCCCCATCAAGCACATTGGTCGTTCCATAATGAGCCATTCTCACTTTCAGAAGCGAATTCGCACATTAGTAGGAATTTCTTTTGCTCTATTTATAATTTTGATCCTTCGACTCATTGAAGTTCAAGCAGTAAGTGCATCAGCCATCAGCGCGCGTGCCGCAAACGAACTTCTCAATACTTCCGTCCTTCTTGCGCCTCGCGGAACAATTACCGACGCGAATGGGATTGAACTTGCTCGAAGCGTGGCCGCATTCACAATAGTTATTGACCAAACCATGATTACTGATCCAATTAAGACGGCCGCAATCACCTCTCCCGTATTAGGAATGACCCCGGAAGAGTTAATTCCGCTATATACCGGCGTAAAGAGATATCAGATAATTCTCAAGAACGCTGAACCTGCCGTATGGCGCAAATTGCAGACAACGCTCACTGATTACAACACATCTGTCCTTAAGGAGAGAGGCGGTCTGGCAAAACGTATCGTCGGCTTCTTCTCTGAGCGAAGTTATGTCCGCGAGTATCCCACTGGAAAACTCGCCTCCTCCTTGATCGGAATTATTAATGACGCTGGCGTAGGCGCATCAGGCATTGAGAGCAGTTTGAATTCAAAGCTCGCTGGAGTAAATGGTTTGTACGAGTATGCAAATGGCGCTGGAACAATCATTCCTGGGTCAGCAAATGTTCAGGTCTCCGCTCAAGCCGGAACCGGCGTTCAACTCACCATAAATCGCGATATTCAATGGGTTGCCCAGGATGCAATTTCACAAGCAGTGAAAAGTTCTCACGCTAAATCTGGAACTGTGATCGTGATGGACCCAAAGACGGGTGCGATTTTGGCACAGGCGAGTGCCCCTAACTTTGATCCTGCTGATCGCGCAACTATTACCTTAGAAAGTTTGCGCAATCCTGCAGTGCAAGATGTCTATGAGCCTGGCTCAACTGGAAAAGTAATTACCGTTGCCGCTGGCCTAGAAGAGAAAGTTGTAGATCCAGCAACGGTCTTCACAATTCCAAATACATACAAAACCGGTGGGCGCGTTTTTCGTGACGCAGAGAACCATCCGACCGAACGCTTAACGACCGCTGGGATCCTTGCTCGTTCGAGCAATATTGGTGTAATTCAAATAGGCGCAAAAATGGAGAATCAGAAGTTTTATGATTACTTAAGAAAATTTGGCATTGGAAGTAACACCGGTTCTGGTTTACCGGGTGAATCTGCCGGACTTTTGCCTTCGGTAGCAACATGGTCAAATACTTCGGCACCAACAATCGCTTTTGGCCAAGGATATTCAGTTACTGCACTTCAAGCGACAAGTGTCATGGCAACGATTGCCAATGGGGGAGTGCGGGTTACTCCAACTGTTGTAGCAGGAACATTTGATCCCAGTGGGCATTACTCACCCGCAAAGAGTCAGTTAACAACGCGTGTGGTGAGTGAAGATAGCGCAGCAAGTGTCCGAACGATGCTGGAGAGCGTTGTATCCGAACATGGAACCGCGCCTACCGCTGCCATCCCTGGATATCGTGTGGCCGGAAAGACCGGAACTGCCAACCGTGTAGATCCTGAATGTGGTTGCTATCGCGGATACACCTCTTCGTTTATTGGTTATGCACCAGCTGACGCGCCACGATATGTAGTGAGCGTCGTAATTCAAAAACCGCAGGGCCAACATTTCGGCGGAGTAATTGCCGGACCAGTTTTCAAAAAAGTAATGTCATTTGTGCTGCAATCCAAACGAGTTGCTCCAACCGGAGGCAAGCCTTCTCCGCTCGCCCTAACTGAGGCACAGCTGAAATCTCAGCTCGTGGTTAAGAATTAATCATGCGCCCCATCACGCCCGTCTCTCAATCTCTTAACGATATTGAAGCATTTCTTGGCTTAGAAGTAAGCGGAAGCAATCTCCTTATTACAGGCATCACTGCGCACTCTGGCGAAGTATTGCCGGGCGATCTATTTATTGCACTTAGCGGGGCAACACCACAATCTCGCCATGGCGCAGAATTTATTGCAGAAGCATTAAGTGCTGGGGCGGTGGCAGTGCTCACAGATGGCAAGAGTGAAGTGTCTTCAACTCGCGTACCGATGCTTATTCTCAACTCTGCCGAACGCTTTATCGGAGATCTCACCTCTTGGTTTTATGGTCACCCCTCACGCCAGATGGTCACTGTAGGAATCACTGGAACTAATGGGAAAACCACCACCGCTTCGCTCCTTCACCAGCTCTGGACTCTCTCAGATCGGGAGGCGGGGTTCATTGGAACATTAGGAATTGATCTTGGCGCAGAACATTTTTCTGGCACTCATACAACGCCGGATGCCACATCACTGCAAAGCACACTAGGGGCAATGGCTGAACGCCACTTAACGCACGTTGTTATGGAAGTAAGCTCGCATGCACTTGCTCAACATCGCGCTTCAGGAACACGATTTTCGATGGTCGGTTTCACGCATTTGTCACAAGATCATCTAGATTTCCACGGAGATATGGAGAGTTATTTCCAAGCAAAGGCACGCTTATTCACTCTGGAATATGCAGATCTCGCCTTTATAAATATCGATAGTTCGTATGGCGTCAGACTTCTTGAATCCGTTTCAATTCCTGTGGTGACTCTCTCTCATTCCAATCCCAAAGCTAATTGGCATATTGTCCATAGCCATCCAACTGATTCCGGATATGACATTGCCATTCGTGGATTGGGTGGAATTCTTATCGAGGGCTTCCTTCCTCTCATTGGGCGACATAATCTTGAAAACGCTCTGATGGCTATTGCCATTGCAGTTGAGAGCGGAGTCGATCCATTGTTGATCTCTTCTCGAATGCGAGAACTTCGTGGCGTGCCGGGGCGATTAGAGATGATCGATGTGGGGCAAGATTTCACTGCGGTAGTTGATTTTGCACATTCACCCAGCTCGGTTGAGGCAGTTCTCCAGACCCTTCGTGAAATTACCCCCGGAAAAATCATTGCGGTCCTCGGATGTGGCGGGGATAGAGATAGGACAAAGCGACCATTGATGGGTAGCGCGCTCTTGTCATACAGCGATCATGCGATATTTACTAGCGATAATCCTCGTTCGGAAGATCCAACCGAAATACTTCGAGAGATGACCTCTGGTATCGCGCTGCTTCCGACTTCACTTGTGCAAATAGATCGTCGCGCGGCAATCACGCGCGCTGTCTCTCTCGCCATGCCTGGAGACTGTGTTGTCGTCCTCGGAAAAGGACATGAAGTAGGTCAAGAGATTAAAGGTACTAAACATCCATTTGACGACCGAATAGAACTTGCA
>CAEZUD010000042.1_pt1 | contig 10456 bp, 12 predicted proteins | sample 7264381 | NCBI WGS metagenome assembly CAEZUD01 (sample SAMEA6813821, study PRJEB35770) | uncultured Actinomycetes bacterium | biome: Freshwater; feature: Freshwater reservoir; material: water | place: Czech Republic | collected 2016-04-20 | depth 0.5m m
AGGTCGGCACATGGGCGCTCGAAGCCGAACGAATCGCTGCTGGACGTGCGCGGCTGCTCTTTGATACTGATTACAAGTCAATCCCCAACGAACTCGGTTTCCTTAATAACGCAGTCCACATGAATAAGGGTTGTTATCGTGGCCAAGAGCCGGTGGCAAAGGTATTCAACTTAGGTCAACCGCCACGACGTTTAACCTTGCTTCATCTAGATGGCAGCATGGTTGCTATGCCGGCTCATGGCGCAAAGATTGAACTTGAAGGCAAAGAAGTCGGCGTAATCGGTTCGGTCGCCCGCCATTACGAATTAGGTCCAATCGCCCTCGCGCTCATTAAGCGCAATGTTCCTATCGAGGCAACCCTTATTTGTGAGGGCGTTACTGCCACTCAAGAGATCCTTCAAAAGTAGCTCTACAAGTTAGACTCGCGCCATGGAGATGCTTACGACGGTGCTACTCGTTGCGGCTGTTCTAATCTTTGGACTCTTCCTTTTTGTTAAAGGACTTCGTGGCGCATTGCGCACGTGGCCCGCACGTCGTTCCGGAGAGGGAAATTAATAATGGCATTTACTATTCCTGAGGGATTGCATGAAGATATGTATCCACTGGCGTGGATGATTGGAACCTGGGGCGGCACTGGTCGTGGTGAGTATCCAACAATTGAACCCTTTCTCTTCGAGCAAGAAATTACCTTTGGCCACGATGGACGTCCATTTATGACCTACTCATCTAAGAGTTGGATTATCGACGAGAACAACGTGCGAATTCGCCCTGGTGGATCTGAAGTCGGATTCTGGCGACCAAAGCCAAACAAAGTCATTGAGATGGTTATTTCGCATAACACCGGAATTACTGAAGGTTGGGTTGGTGTGCACGATGGACCCAAGATTCAATTAGCAATGGATCAGGGGTATTCCACTCCAACGGCAAAGATTGTTACTGCCGGGCACCGCTTATATGGATTAGTAGATGGGCAACTCTTTACTTCTTATGACATGGCTGCTGAAGGTCAGACTCTTCAAGCCCATATCTGGTCGAGTTTGGAACGCCAACCCAGTGAGTGAACTCCATCCTTTTCAAGGAGAAGTCCTCGCTGAATTAATTCGTAACGGAGTTGTGGAATCAGTTCACGCCGGACACCTTGTTGCTCTTGCAAGTGATGGATCAGTCTCTCTTTCCAAAGGCGATATCTCACTCCCGATCTTTCCTCGCTCCACCGTGAAATCCATTCAAGCCTCTGCCATGGTCCGTGCTGGACTGCGCTTACCACCAAAATTATTAGCACTTGCTGCCTCTTCACATTCAGGTTCACAAGCGCACCTGGACGCAGTTCTAGAAATTCTTGCCAGTGCAGGACTGGCTGAAAATGATTTATTAAATGCAACCGATAAACCGCTAGGTGAGAGCGAACGTCTTGCGTGGGGTTCGGCAGCGCCAACTCGACTAGCTATGAACTGCAGTGGAAAACATGCGGCGATGCTTGCGACTTGCGTAATTAATGGCTGGGATATCAAGAGCTATCTCGAGATGGATCATCCATTGCAATTAGCAATCTTGCGGGAGATTGAATCACTCGCTAATCAAAGCGTCACCAACAAAACTTTTGATGGCTGCGGAGCACCACTCTTTGCAATTAGCACCATCGGTCTGGCACAAGCAGTTCGCTCCATAACTATTTCGTCGGATCCAATTCATCAAGAAGTTCTATCTGCATGTCGTCAGTTTCCTGAAATGGTTGCCGGAGAAGGCCGTTTAACAACTCGGATGATGCAAGGTGTTCCAGGTCTGTTTATGAAAGATGGTGCAGAGGGTGTAAACATCGCCTCGATGCCTGATGGCAGAACTCTGGTCTTTAAGATTGCCGATGGATCTTTACGGAGCTTCGGAGTGATTATTCAAGCCGTGCTCAAGCAGTGGGGTATCACGACGCCGCATGAGGCCGTTGATGTTTATGGTGGGGCGGCTGTTGTAGGCGGGATTAGAGCAGTTATTTAAAACGCTTTAGCACATCCATCAATTCGCGCTTACACTTTTCCTATGAAATCTCGCATTGCCACCTTGATGGTGCATACCTCACCGCTTGAACAAGCGGGTGTGGGCGATGCTGGTGGAATGAATGTGTATGTTGTAGAAAATGCGCTCAAGATGGCGCAAGCTGGAGTAGAAGTAGATATTTTCACTCGCGCTGCAACTGCGGGATTACCAGCCTCAGTGGAAATTGCAGAAGGTGTCACGGTTCGACATCTAGAGGCAAGCTCCTTTCAACCGCTTGTTAAGGAAGAGCTTCCTTCTCAGATCAGCGCTCTCACCTCATCATTTATGCATTTTGCTGAATCAAAACCAAGAGATTATTACGACATCATTCATTCTCACTATTGGATTAGTGGGCAATTGGGATGGATGATTTCTGAACGTACTGAAATACCTTTGGTGCACACCATGCATACGATGGCAAAGGTTAAGAATCTCAATCTGGCTGATGGAGATACCCCAGAGCCTCTCACTCGCGCCATTGGTGAGGAGCAAGTGGTAAAAGCAGCAAGCGCTCTGATTGCTAATACCGATGCCGAAGCCGCCAGCTTGGTTTCACTCTATGACGCTTGTCCCGACATTGTTCATGTTGTAACACCCGGTGTGGACTTACAGCGCTTTACACCCGGATCCGGCAAGACAACTGCTCGAGAGAATCTAGATATTGCTAGCGATGCATTGATGCTGCTCTTTGTTGGTCGGATCCAGCCCCATAAAGGTCCTGAAGTTTTGATTCGTGCAATTGCCGAAATGTTGCACCACTCACCGTACCTACGTGCGAAGTTGGCACTTGTAATTATGGGTGGAGCGTCGGGTAGTGGAACTAACGAACCAGAACGATTAAAGCAACTCGCAATTTTTCTTGGCGTTGATGATGTAGTTCATTTTAAGGATCCTGTGAAACGCGATGATCTGGCAGATTGGTATCGCGCAGCAGATCTGGTCTGCGTTCCAAGTTATAGCGAATCCTTCGGTCTCGTCGCTCTCGAAGCACAAGCATGCGGAACCCCTGTCGTTGCCACTGCCGTAGGTGGACTACGAACTGCAGTATCTGATGGAATTTCTGGTTCACTCGTCGATGGCCACGACCCCAAGGCATGGTCGGCCGTTATTTCACGCTTACTTGCAGAGCCACAACGTCGCTTACTTCTTTCAATGGGTGCAGTTGTGCATGCTTCTCACTTTGGTTGGGAGCGCACGGCCCGCCGCACACTTGATGTTTATGACCTTGTTCTCTCTGAACCTGGTCGCACTACTTTGCAGGCAATAAAGTAAATGGTGGATCCTCGCGCAGTTATTGAGGATTTCCTCGACTCTCACGACATTGACCATGAAAAATCTGGGGAGCAGAGCTATCTCCTTACTCTTCCTGGTGAGAAGAAGTTACAGACGCATGTGGCGCTAATTATTGGTGAACACTCACTATCAATTAACGCTTTTGTTATTCGCAAGCCAGATGAAAATTCCGCATTAGTCCATGAATGGTTGCTGCGGAAGAATGCTGCTACATACTCGGTTGCCTTTGCTATCAATGAAGTCGGCGATATTTACTTAGTTGGCAGACTTCCGTTAACCACAGTTACTGAACAAGAACTCGATCGTGTATTAGGCGCAGTTTTGCAGTATTCCGACACCTCATTTAATCCACTTCTTGAGATGGGATTTGCTTCTGCAATTCGTCGTGAATGGGCATGGCGAGTCTCGCGTGGTGAGTCTCTGGCCAACCTCAAAGCCTTTGAACATTTAGTAAGTTAGAAAATTTCTCGTACTATTGCCTCATGAGCTCACAATTAATTCTGCTTCGCCATGGCGAGAGTCAATGGAATGCACTCAATCTTTTTACTGGCTGGGTTGACGTCCATCTCTCCGAAAAAGGAATTACTGAAGCTAAACGCGGTGGCTCACTTCTCGCAGAGCGCAACCTCTTGCCCGATGTTGTTCACACCTCACTTCTTCGTCGCGCAATCCACACTTCGCAATTGGCTCTTGATGAATGCGAACGCCACTGGATTCCGGTCCGTCGCTCATGGCGCTTAAATGAACGACATTACGGAGCACTGCAAGGTAAAGATAAGAAAGAGACGCTCGCACAATATGGAGAAGAACAATTTCAGCTGTGGCGTCGCTCTTTTGATGTTCCACCGCCACCCATTGATGATGCCGATAAGTATTCGCAGGCTGGGGATCCGCGTTATGCAGGGTTGGGGTCTGCTCTTCCCAAAACAGAATGCCTTAAAGATGTTATTGATCGAATGATTCCTTACTGGGAATCAGACATAATTCCTGACCTTAACTCTGGCAAAGTTGTTCTGGTTACGGCTCATGGAAATTCTCTACGCGCGCTAGTAAAACATTTAGATGGAATTTCAGATGAAGATATTGCAGGATTAAACATTCCTACTGGAATCCCACTCTTGTATGAACTAGACGACAACTTCGTTCCCACTAAAAAAGGCGGGGAGTATTTAGATCCAGCGGCTGCAGCAGATGCGATTACAGCAGTGGCAAATCAGGGAAAGAAGTAATTAATCGTTTGATGCGTTGTTGTATTCGCCAGTCACAAGGAAATAAACGCGGCGAGCAATAGATACGGCGTGATCAGCGCAGCGCTCGTAATAGCGGCCGAGCAGGGTCATATCGATTGCAGCTTCGACTCCGTGCTGCCAATTATCATCCAAAAGTGTGGAAATTAGTTTGCGGTGCAAGCGATCCATCTCGTCATCATCGGTTTCAAGTTCAACAGCGCGAACGATGTCACGATGTTCCATAACCGCCGAAAGCTTGTCGATGATTGCTACTGCAACACGACCCATCTCTTCAATGGTGCCGGTGAGTTCTGCCGGAACTGCACAATTTGGGTAACGCATGCGTGCCTGCTTTGCGACGTGATGGGCAAGGTCGCCCATTCGCTCAAGGTCAGCGCTCATACGAAGCGAAGTCACTAATGTACGAAGGTCGGATGCGACAGGTTGTTGGCGAGCCATCAAACTTATGGTGCGAGCATCAAGCTCGTGTTGGATGTTATCGATGATGCTGTCGTCTTGAATGATTTTTTCCGCTAAAGCTAAATCGGAGTTGAGCAGGGCTTTGGTGGCTAGACCCATCGCTTCTTTGACCAAGGAGGCCATCTGAAGAAGGCTCAGACTTATGCCGTCTAGTTCGTCATGGAAGGCTTCGCGCATTAGGTAAGAATATCGGTCTTAGCCATTTTCCTAGGCATCGTATGTGAACAGGTCTTTAACATTCCCCCAATAATGGCTATTTTTTGGCGGAAATACCCGTTCACGGTTATGACTCCATAGTAAGACTCCTACGATTGGGCTATGGCTTGGAATGTACGACGCAAGAGAGATGAGCTCACCCCTCAATCTCAGTCATCTATTCCTGCTTCAATCTCCTCAGAAGTAGAAGATCTATTAAATGGTCTTGATGCCGAGACGATACTGCTCTCATCTACTGAACTCGTTATCCATGAGTCCGACGGAATTTCCTCTCTAGGACTTGTTAAAGAGTCTCGAATAAATCATGAACCACTTCTTCTTCTATTGCGAACAGTACGTCGTACTGGAAAAGGTCAGGAAGCAACTCTTGAATTACCTCGCGGACCAATTGGCGAAGGTGTTAGAGAATTATTGGTTCGAATTTTCTCAATCGGAGCAGATGGATTAGTCGCAATCTTAATTTTCGATGAATCAGAGATGCGTCGCCTCGATTCAGTGAGAAGAGATTTCGTAGCAAATATTTCTCACGAACTAAAGACTCCTATCGGCGCCCTTTCGATCCTCAGTGAAGCTGTACTTGGGGCAACCGATGACCCAGATGCAATCACCAGATTCGCTACTCGCATGCAAATCGAAGCAACTCGACTTTCTGACTTAGTTCAGGAAATTATTGATCTCTCGAGACTTCAAGATGACGACCCGCTCATTCGCGCAACTTCAATTTCGGTATCAGATACTGCTCGCGAAGCAATCGATCAATCAAAATTGCATGCAGATTCTAGACAGATTACTTTGGTTTTTAGCAGTGATGACGATGTCATAACATTAGGTGACCGAATCCAATTAACTACAGCCATTCATAATCTCATCGAGAACGCAATCAACTACAGTCCCGAATCCACCAGAGTCGCAATTGCCATCAAGTCTCAAGGAAATCTCGTTGAAGTCTCTGTCTCTGATCAAGGAATCGGAATTCCAGAGAAAGATCTAGAGCGAATCTTTGAACGCTTCTATAGAGTAGATCCAGCCCGTTCTCGCGAGACGGGCGGAACAGGTTTAGGGCTTTCAATCGTGAAACACATCGTCAATAACCACGGTGGAGATATTTCAGTGTGGAGCGTTGAAGGAGCAGGAACAACATTTACTATTCGACTACCTCGACTAGTGGATCAATTATCGGAGGAGAAGCAATGACCAAGATTCTCGTCGTGGAAGATGAACCTTCCTTCTCAGAGCCACTCGCGTACCTATTAGGTCGTGAAGGTTTTGAAGTCCGCGTCTCTGAATCTGGCCCCGCCGCACTAGAAGATTTCGATCGCCACGGAGCCGATTTAGTACTCCTTGATCTCATGCTTCCTGGTATGTCTGGCACCGAGGTCTGTCGCCAATTACGAACTAAATCAAATGTGCCAGTCATCATGTTGACCGCTAAAGATAGTGAAGTCGATAAAGTCGTAGGGCTTGAACTCGGCGCCGACGACTATGTAACTAAGCCATACTCAGCACGCGAACTTGTCGCACGCATCCGCGCAGTACTGCGTCGTCACGGCGAAGAAGATAATCATTCCGATGGCGTCATTACAGCTGGTCCAGTACGTATGGATGTTGAACGCCACCAGGTCAGCATTAATGGCGAAACGCAGCAGTTCCCACTTAAAGAGTTTGAACTACTTGAGTTCTTGATTCGTAACTCAGGTCGCGTTCTTACACGAACTCAGTTGATCGACCGCGTATGGGGCAGTGATTACTTTGGCGATACCAAGACTCTAGATGTTCACGTCAAGCGTTTGCGCGCCAAGATAGAGAAAGACCCCGCCAATCCGATTTTAATTCAGACGGTGCGGGGCCTTGGTTATAAGTTTGAGGCGTAAGGCTTAATTACCTACGTTCGCGTAATCGCCCTCTTTAAGAACTACTAATACATCTGCATTAATAACTTCTTGGCTTGCGAAAGTTATTGTTACAGGCACGCGCTTTCCGGCCTCTACATTAAGTCCAGGAACTCGCCCAGATGCATTTGCGATATCGCCAGCAAAGGTCACTGGAGCATTTGTTTCTAGCACTGGATTAGTTGGATTAATTTCGGCTGCAATCTCATTTGCGGTGATAGAGACAATTGCATCATTTTGAGCGCCAGTATTGATGAAAGTTCCAATGAATACTCCTGAACCATCTTCTTGTGCAACAAGAGTCAGGTTGCGAACTTTGATTGAACCTTGATCAACTTCTACGCCATCTGTTACTTGCTTAATCATTCGTGTTGGGGCATCAGCACCATTTGCGCATCCTGTCAAGAGTAAAGATGCAGCGATGAAAAGCCCTGATATAGGCGTCAAATAATGGTTATTTCGATTTTTAAGAGGCATAGGGGTAATGGTATCCTTGGCTTCTATCGAAAGGCCAAATTGAATGTCATTTAAGGTCGGCGAAACCGTTGTATATCCCCATCACGGAGCGGCTCTCATTGAAGCTATTGAGACCCGGACCATTAAAGGCGAAGAGAAGATTTACCTAGTTCTCAAAGTGGCCCAAGGCGACCTCACCGTTCGAGTTCCCGCAGATAATGTTGATCTTGTAGGCGTCCGCGACGTTGTCGATAGCGCTGGATTAGACCGCGTATTTAATGTTTTGCGTCAGCCATACACCGAAGAGCCAACTAACTGGTCACGTCGTTACAAGGCAAATGTCGAAAAGCTTGCGTCAGGCGATGTCATCAAGGTTGCAGAAGTTGTTCGCGATCTCTATCGCCGCGACCTCGACCGTGGACTTTCTGCTGGTGAGAAGCGCATGCTCTCTAAGGCAAAGCAGATTTTGATCTCAGAGCTTGCACTCGCAGAGCGCACCGATGAAGAGAAGGCCGGCGTAATTCTCGACGAGGTTCTCGCTTCCTAATCGGTTCGCTTATGAACCAATATTCCACAACCGCAGTCATCATTCCGGCTGCGGGCAGCGGTGAGCGGCTAGGCGCTAATCTCCCTAAAGCACTTGTCCAGATTGTTGGGCGCACACTTCTTGAACATTCATATTTCAGACTCTCTCCAGTTGCGGCACAAGTTATTGTTGCCGCGCCTGCTGGTTTCGAAGATAACTTCCGTGAACTCTTAGGCGATAGTGCCACCATTGTCACAGGCGGAACTACTCGCACTCAAAGCGTTAAATCTGCGCTCGCAGCTCTCCACCCAGATATCAAATATGTACTTGTTCATGATGCAGCTCGCGCACTTGCATCAACGGATTTAGCAGAGCGAGTTTTAGCAGCACTGGCAGGGGGAGATGTTGCAGTCATTCCAGGCCTTGCCGTGGCAGATACGATTAAGGAGATAGATAACGATTCCGAAGTTCTCGCTACTCCCGATCGTTCTCACTTAGTAGCGGTGCAGACTCCGCAGGGTTTTGATCGTCAGACACTTGTCGATGCTCACCAGTCCGGCGTGGAAGCTACCGACGATGCAGCGCTAGTTGAACTACTTGGTAAAAAAGTTCGCATCATTCCCGGCGAAGCAAGTGCATTCAAAATTACTCACCCCGAAGATATCCAGCGCGCTGTCAATTTCTTGACCGAGAATAAGTCTTCAGATATTCGTGTTGGAATTGGTACAGATGCACATGCTTTCTCTGCAGATGCATCAAGACCCATGTGGCTTGCTGGATTGCATTGGCCAGATGAAATTGGTGTAGATGGACACTCTGACGGCGACGTAGCAGCACATGCGATATGCGATGCACTTTTTGCCGCGACTGGACTGGGAGATTTAGGCTCTAACTTCGGAACATCTGATCCTAAGTATTCAGGTGCATCAGGTGCCACACTTCTAAACGAGACCCTTGCCAGAATTTCAGCAGCAGGTTTTGACATCATGAATGTCTCGGTGCAAATTGTTGGCAATAAGCCAAAGATCGGACCACGTCGTGCTGAAGCTATTGCTGCCCTCTCGACTGCCTTAAATGGAGCGCGCGTATCAGTTACTGCTACAACCACCGACGGACTTGGATTCACCGGTGAAGGTAAGGGTATTTCAGCAGTTGCCACCGCACTTGTGGTTCGTCGTTAATCCCGGCGCAAGTTAAGATTGACCCATGTCCACCGCTGATCTGCATCTCTACAACACTGCAGATAGAGCCGTATCTAAATTCGTGCCACTCAGCGCTGGAAAAGTGGGGATCTATCTCTGCGGTGCCACTGTGCAAGCCCCGCCGCATATTGGCCATATTCGCTCTGGCGTAAATTTCGACATTCTCCGTCGTTGGTTAATTGCCAGCGGCTATGACGTTACCTTTATTCGCAACGTGACCGATATCGATGACAAGATTCTTCACAAAGCAGTGCACGAAGAGATCCCTTGGTGGGCCGTCGCTATGAAATATGAGCGCGCCTTTAGTGATGCTTACGCAGCTTTAAATGTTATGCCGCCAACCTATGAACCACGCGCGACCGGCCATGTCACGCAGATGATTCAATTGATGCAGATTCTTATTGATAATGGCAGCGCGTATGCGCCCGGCAATGGCGATGTCTATCTCGATGTTCGTTCGCTCAAGAAGTACCTCACGCTCTCTGGACAGAAGCTTGATGATTTACAACCCGCTGAGGACGCAGATCTAACTTTCAAGAAAGATCCACGCGACTTCGCGCTATGGAAAGCAGCAAAGCCTGGCGACCCATCTTGGCCAACGCCTTGGGGAGATGGCCGCCCCGGTTGGCACCTCGAATGTTCTGCAATGGCGCACGCCTATCTCGGTGAATCATTTGATATTCATGGTGGCGGATTAGATCTTGTCTTCCCACATCACGAAAATGAAATTGCTCAGTCCCAGGCTGCTGGTTGGGGATTTTCAAATATTTGGATGCACAATGCTTGGGTAACAACATCAGGCGAGAAGATGAGCAAGTCACTCGGCAACTCACTTCAAGTCCACGAACTACTCAAGAAAGTTCGTGGAATCGAATTGCGTTGGTACCTTGGCAGCGCTCACTATCGTTCAATGCTCGAATTCTCGTTCGAAGCACTAGAAGAAGCTTCGGTTAACTTCCGTCGGATTGAAGGTTTTCTCAATCGCGCGATTGAGATTCTCGGCAGTGAAATTCTCCCCACCATCTCTGCTGAATTTTCGATTGCTATGAACGATGATTTAGCCGTTCCGATGGGGCTTGCCACAATCTCGGAAGAGGTAAAACTAGGTAATACCGCCATCACCGCTAATGACGA
>CAEZUD010000054.1_pt1 | contig 8297 bp, 5 predicted proteins | sample 7264381 | NCBI WGS metagenome assembly CAEZUD01 (sample SAMEA6813821, study PRJEB35770) | uncultured Actinomycetes bacterium | biome: Freshwater; feature: Freshwater reservoir; material: water | place: Czech Republic | collected 2016-04-20 | depth 0.5m m
CCTTGGCAAGCAGCACATGGGCGACTTGTCATTACTTGTCCAATGATGGAACGAGCAACGTGTTGGGTCTCACCGCGACCCTTACAAATTTCACAGACACGAGGTTTTGCGCCATCTGCGCAGCCATTGCCCTGACATTTCTCGCACACCACTGCGGTTTCAACGCTCAGCTCTCGCTCGGTTCCAAAACAAGCTTCTGCTAAATCAAGTTCAACACGAATTAGCGCATCTTGTCCTTCGCGCATGCGCGGACGCGGACCACGAGATCCGCCACCACCAAAAAATGCATCCATGATGTCGCCGAAACCAAAGTTCTGACCGCCAAATCCACCACCGGAAGAGAAAGGGTCTCCACCTAAGTCATAACGTTGGCGTTTATCAGGGTCGCTGAGTACCTCGTATGCCGTACTAATCTCTTTGAACTTCTCTGCTGTCAATGGATCTGGGTTTACATCAGGATGATATTCGCGAGCTAATTTCCGATATGCCTTTTTGATCTCATCAAATGATGCGTCCCGATCTACACCCAAAATTCCGTAATGATCTGCCACTTACTGCCCCTCATTAATGAAATGTCCGATGTAATTTGCAACTGCATTAACGGCCGCCATAGATGCGGCGTAATCCATTCGAGTTGGTCCAAGAATTCCAACAGCGCCTTGTCCATATCCCATAGAAACCATGCTTGTTGAACGCAGGCCTTCAGCAGGTTGTTCATCTCCGATGGTGACACTCACCGAAGAGCCGGCACCAGAAAGCAATCGCAGAAGTACTACTTGCTCTTCTAACGCCTCAAGAATTGGATAGAGCGCAAGGGCTTCGTCATGATTGGATCGAGTCAGATTTGCGGTACCCGCTAATACAACGCGATCTTGATGAGGGTGTTGGATGACCGCCACTTGTTTAGTGATTTGTGAGAGCAACTTTGCGGTGCGGCTCATGACATCATCGAGATCATGTGCACCAGCCATAAAGTTTTCGATTGCCCGACGCTCGGGAGTGGAGAGTGGCTTAATGGTCGCTAATTTATCGACGAAGACGCGATAGCCCGTATTAGTTGGAATTCGACCAGCACTCGTATGGGGTTGGGTGATTAACCCTGCCTCTTCAAGAACGGCCATATCGTTGCGAATTGTCGCAGGTGAGACACCGAGGGCATGACGTTCAGCCAGGACTTTAGAACCTACTGGTTCTTCAGTGGCGACGTACTCATCCACGATTGCTCGCAGAATTTCGAGTTGGCGTTCATGCATAAGCAAAAGGTACTACACGAGGATTTCTCGGACGATTCGATCGGCTACTAAACGGCCTTGGAGAGTGAGAACTACATCTCCACTTGCCCATCTAGCGCCATCGAGCTCTCCCCCGTGGAGGAAGGGCAGCAGATGATTAACAATCTCTTTGCTTAAGGAGTTTTTGGATATGCCTTCTTGCAGGCGAATCTGCAACATTATCCGTTCGCTCTCTTTCTGTGAATCAGTGAGTATTTCGCTCTCATGTAATGGTGCCTGGTGCGAAGCAAGTCGATCTCGATATGTAGATGGATGCTTTACATTCCACCACCGCTCACCATTAATATGCGAATGCGCACCTGGCCCTAATCCCCACCAGTTATCGCCATGCCAATACGCAATATTGTGGCGACATTGACCAGCGGGCAAAGACCAATTGCTGAGTTCATACCAGTGCAGGCCAGCTTGCGAAAAAAGTTGATCTGCTAATAAGTATTTATCCGCCATTAAATCATCATCGGGCGCTTGAACCTCGCCACGTTTTACTTGCGCAGCAAATTTCGTCCCATCTTCCACAATGAGCGCATACGCCGAGATGTGAGTGATCGGCAGTGCCAATGCGCTCTCGATAGTTGCTTGCCAATCTGCCATGGACTCACCAGGAGTTCCATAAATCAAGTCAACGCTCACTTGCTCAAAACCGACTTCTCGAGCCCATGCAACTGCTTTGCCTACATTCTCTGGATTGTGTGTGCGATCTAGAGTTTTAAGAACATGAGGAGTTGCAGATTGCATGCCAATGGAGATGCGATTAATTCCTATTGCGCGCAGAGCAGCTAATTTCTCTTCAGTAATAGTGTCTGGGTTGGCCTCAATGGTGATCTCGATGTCATCGGTAAAACCGAACTCAATCTCTAGCGTCGCCAAGATTCGTCTGAGATCAGCAGGTTCCATCAATGTTGGAGTTCCACCGCCAAAGAAGATTGTGGGAATAGCGCCAGCGTTTGGTTGCGCGGAACGCGCTAATCGAGCCTCTTCGATAAGTAAATCAATATACGAATGAGAGATTTCGGCCAGACCTTCAGTTATCTGAAGTTCAGCTGGGGTATATGTATTGAAGTCACAGTAGCCACATCGCTTAACGCAATATGGAATGTGAATGTAAAACGAGAGCGGCGCACCAGACTGTGAGCCCACGATTAACCCTTAGCCTTTGCCTTTGCTTTATCGATATCAGCATCAGTAGTGAGCGCTGCAATAAATGCTTCTTGCGGAACTTCAACCCGGCCCACCATCTTCATGCGCTTCTTGCCCTCTTTCTGCTTTTCGAGGAGCTTGCGCTTACGGGAGATATCGCCGCCGTAACATTTTGCAAGAACATCTTTGCGAATCGCACGAATGCTCTCGCGAGCAATAATGCGCGCACCAATTGCGGCCTGAATCGGAACTTCAAATTGTTGACGTGGAATCAGTTCGCGCAGCTTGCCGGTCATCATCACACCATAGGCATACGCCTTATCTTTGTGAACGATGGCCGAGAAAGCATCAACGTGCTCGCCTTGCAGCAAGATATCGACTTTGACTAAGTCGCCCTCTTCTTCACCAATCGGTTCGTAATCTAACGAGGCATAACCCTTGGTGCGTGATTTCAATTGATCAAAGAAGTCAAAGACAATCTCGGCAAGCGGCAAGGTGTAGCGAATTTCAACGCGATCTTCGGAGAGGTAATCCATGCCGAGCAAGGTGCCACGGCGCTCTTGGCAGAGTTCCATGATAGTGCCGATAAATTCTGCCGGGGCGAGAACTGTTGCACGAACAATTGGTTCAAGTACGCGATCAATTTTGCCATCAGGAAATTCAGAAGGGTTAGTGACAATGAGCTCTTTGCCATCATCGCGGAATACGCGATAGACCACGCTGGGAGCGGTCGAAATAAGAGTCAGACCTGCTTCACGCTCTAAGCGTTCGCGTACGATTTCCATGTGCAAGAGACCAAGGAAGCCACATCGAAATCCAAAACCAAGTGCAGCAGAGGATTCAGGTTCAAAGACGAGTGCGGCATCGTTGAGCTGCAATTTATCGAGCGCTTCGCGCAGCATGGGAAATTCTGCGCCATCGATCGGAAAGAGACCGGAGAAGACCATCGGCTTGGGATCTTTATAGCCAGCGAGTGCGGTTTTGGTGGGGTTGTTATAGGTAGTAATTGTGTCGCCCACTCGTGATTGGCGAACATCTTTTACGCCGGTAATTACGTAACCAACCTCGCCCACGCCAAGTCCCTTTGAAACAACGGGTTCCGGTGAGATCACGCCAACTTCAAGCATCTCGTGACGTACACCCGTAGAGAACATTTGGATCTGATCGCGTGGCGAGAGATGTCCATCAACTACTCGAACGTAAGTAACTACGCCGCGATAGGTGTCATAGACCGAGTCAAAGATAAGTGCGCGAGCTGGTGCATCAGCGTCGCCAACCGGTGCCGGAATCTGAGCAACAATCTGGTCGAGTAATTCAACAACGCCATCACCGGTCTTGCCAGAAACACGAAGGCAATCTTCTGGTTGGCAACCAATAAGTTTGGCGAGTTCGATGGCGAATTTCTCGGGTTGCGCTGCAGGTAGATCAATCTTGTTGAGCACCGGAATAATGGTGAGGTTGTTCTCCATTGCTAAGTACAGGTTAGCCAGCGTCTGCGCTTCGATACCTTGCGCGCAATCCACCAACAGAATTGCACCTTCGCATGCAGCTAACGAACGGGAAACTTCGTAAGTAAAGTCGACGTGTCCCGGAGTATCAATCATATTGAGGATGTATTCCTGGCCATCAATGCCTGAACGCCATGGGAGACGTACTGCCTGGGACTTAATCGTGATTCCGCGTTCGCGCTCGATATCCATGCGATCCAGATACTGCGCGCGCATATTGCGTTGTTCTACAACTTCAGTAATTCCGAGCATGCGATCAGCGAGCGTAGATTTACCGTGATCGATATGCGCAATGATGCAGAAGTTACGGATCTGCGCAGGATTAGTGGCCGCTGGTTGCGGGGCCTTGGAGAGTTCAATGGCAGGCACTTATGACCTACCCTTTCTTAATCTGATGTCGAACTGAGGAACGATTTAGCGAGCGCCAGCTTTTGCAGCTGCCTTAGCCATCGATGACTTCTTGTTAGCTGCTGAGTTAGAGTGAAGAACACCCTTAGTTACAGCAATGTCGAGAGTCTTTGAAGCTAAGCGAAGCTCTTCTGCAATCTTTGTGGAGTCACCTGAGGTAAGAGCGTCACGGAAGCGACGAACAGCGGTCTTGATAGCAGAGCGTGCTGAGCGGTTACGAAGCTGAGCCTTCTCGTTGGTACGAATACGCTTGATCTGCGACTTGATATTTGCCACTGAAGTACTGCTTTCTGTTGAACGGTGCCCTGATGTGGGCTCTCTCGTGAAGGGGCAAGGCTATCAGCCGCCCCCCTTCAGGCTCAAACTGAGCTTTTGGACTCTTCCTTACCAAATAGGAACCTTCTAGGAACCGGTCATCACGATAATTGCCCGCTCAAGGGAGTGAATCGGGTCGGCCGCTGCCCCTTTGATATCGGCGTCGGCCTGAGCAATAGCTATTACTGCGGCGGTCAGCGTCGTCGGATTCCAATGCACAAGTTGTCGACGGGCCTTGTCGATCTGCCAAGGCGCAAGGCCAAGTGCACCAGCGAGCTCAAAAGATTTAGCTCCGCGATTGGCGCTAGAGACCTTTGCCAATGTTCGCAGTGAGGATGCGATAGCCGAGGTAATCATGACCGGATCAGTGCCAGTGGCAAGTGCGTTGCGCAAGGTAATCAGTGCGATATCTCGCTTACGTTCCATTACTTCATCAGCGACGTCAAAGCCGGTGGATTCAATTCGTCCTTGTTGGTACTTAGCAACTGCAGCTTCATCAATATTCTTTCCAGCTGCTACATCAGAGGCAAGTTGTGAGACCGCGCCACTGACTTCGCGCATATCGCTGCCGAGCGCGTCGATAAGTGCTTGCACTGCTTCGGTAGAAACTTTGCGGCCGAGGCGGTGAAATTCCTGTCGGATGAATTCGGCTTTGTCGCCATCTTTTTTGAGCGCATCACAAGCGATAATTCGTGGATTAGCTTTCTTAATTTTATCGACGAGCGCTTTGCCTTTAATGCCACCTTTGTGCCAGAGAACGAGTTCAACACTCTCTTCGGGATCTTCGACGTAGGAAGATATCTCTTCGGCTAGGTCTGCTGCTAAATCTTGAATCTCTTTAACGACGATTACTCGTTCATCACCAAAGAGCGAAGGAGCGAGTGCGTCAGTGATAGCGCCTAGATCTATTTCGCCAGCGGTAAGTTGCGAAACAACGGCGTTGGGATGGCGTTCGAGTACCTCTGTAATAGCGCGCTCAGCGAGTATCGCTTCGCCGCCCTGCAGAAAGGTTATCCCCATGAAATCTTCCACCATGCTCTCGTCTGAACTCTGATTCTAAGGCTTTGATCAATCGAAAGTGCACCATCTCTATCTGTACGTAGGACTGCTATCCCCCGCTTCTGAAGTGCCGAAAGAGTCTTCGGTGATGGGTGGCCATAGGAATTATCTGCTCCTACGCTAATAATGGCCAGCACGGGGTCGAGCGCATCTACCAAATCCCAATCCTGATATGCCGAGCCGTGGTGCGGAACTTTGAAAATAGCAACGTGAGGCAGATTTATATCGGCTAGCAGAGCTGCTTGTGCTGGCGGCTCGATGTCACCAGTCGTAAAAAGGGAGAGCTTTCCCAAGGTAATAAGCAATGCAACACTGGAATTGTTTATCGCAGAACCATCTCCCGGCAATGAATCGAAACTATCAATGCGATCTCGCGGCCACATCACTTGAATTTCGCCGCTACCTACCGCGGTCTGAAAGCTCACCCGCTGACCTTGATGAACGACGGAAGTTGGAATCGCCCCGAGCAGCGTGAGAGTTCTCGCGTACTCTCCTGTTGGTTGCTGTGAATTAGATACCCAAGCACTCTCCACTCGAGCAGTCCGCAAAATTCCTGATAGACCTTCGACGTGGTCAGCATGGAAATGGGTCAGAACTAATAATGGGATTAGATTAATCTTCAAATCTTGCAGGCAACGGCGCATCAGTTCTGGGTCTGGACCAGTATCAATAACTATCGCTCGATGATTCCCTAAATTAATGACCATTGCATCACCTTGCCCCACATCGCAGTTCACCACTGACCAGTGTGAACCTGGCCAACTTGCGGATGCGAAAAGGAGTAAACCACCGATGATCCCAAGAATTGCCACACTCACTTTCCAGATGCGCAGAAGCAAGCTAAGGAGGATTAGTATTACTAAGCACAACCCGAAAGCGTTCTGAGGCAAGCTGAGTACTGAAAATTTTGCTCCTTGATGCGCGACCCAGACAATCCACTCTGCGCACGGATTAATTAGCACTAACAATAAATGTGCAATCTGATCTAACTGTGGCGGCAGCAATGCGGCAATGAATCCCCCGATTGTTATGGGAGCAACAACTAGTGTGACTAACAAGTTTGCCGGAATGGAGACCAGCGAAATCTGACCTGATATTGCAACGATGACTGGCGTGCACAGGGCGGTGGCTGAGATAGGAATCGCTAGAAAATCGGCAACGGCTTTAGGTAGACCCCTGCTCTGCAAGATGATGGAAATCTTTGGAGATAGAAGGAGAATTCCTGCAGTAGCTGCGACTGAGAGTGCAAAACCAGCATCGAGAGCTTGGAATGGATCCAGCAGTACAAGTGTTCCGATAGCAAAGCCCAGCGATGCCAATGGTTCTGATTCTGATCCACGTGCTTTGGCCATCAACAAAACTGCAGTCATCACACTTGCACGTAAGACTGAAGGAGATGGCCTTACGAGAAAGATGAATCCGATAAGAACTAGCGCCGTGACGATTATCCGTACTCGTCTCTTACGGAATATCCACTGCGAAAGCCACAACATCGTTGCTGCAATGATGGCGAAGTTCTCGCCACTCACCGCAGTTAAGTGAGTGAGGCCCACTCGTCGCATCTCAGAGATGAACTGCGGGCTCTCGCGCGAGGTATCCCCCAGCACCAGACCGGGAATGAGCGCGCCACTATCTCCGTTGATACTCCGCGATAGGTCCGAGAATCGGTGACGAATTCCAGTGGTTACCTGCATTAACTTTCCAGCGCTCTCGATCTTCACCGGAGCTCTGTTCAAAATTACGAGCGCCAAAACTTTGCGCTCCTTGGATTTCAGAATCTTTCCTTCACCCTCAAATTCATCACCCGGAATCAGGCTGACGCTGCCTCTACTCATCACACGTATGGGCGCACGAATTTTCCACTTCTGTGAGGTTGACTGAATTTCTTGTGCACGAGCAAGAAAAGTCATAGAAGGACTATGAAATTGGGCGCCACGAACCGAAGGCTTACTCCAAGCTGGATCGCTAATAACAGTGGCATGAAAGGTGACGCTCTCACCAAATATTTGCTCAATCGAATGGTTCTTCAATGAAAATTCACGCAAAGCAAGAGTTGATGCGCCAATCAGAAGAGCGCAAACTATGAGAATGGAGAGCGCTCGGCCGAGTTTCAAAAAGAGAAATATCAAAAGCAGACAGAGATAACTCCATGGCGCAGGAATGAAACCCGCTACTGCTGCGCCAATCCAGACCGAGATGCCAAGGAGGAAGAGTTGGCTTCTTACAAGCGGATGAGCGATGAGATCTCCGCGTAGGTGGCCTCTCCCATTCCTTTCACTTTCTTCAACTCTTCAAGGGTAGGAAAAGGTCCGTTGCTCTTGCGATAGGTAATTATTCGAGAAGCCATTACCGGACCGATGCCGGGAAGTGATTCTAAATCTGCTTGACCGCCATTGTTGATGCTGACTGGTCCAGTGCGCTTGGGTGGTGAGGACTTTGAACCCTTAGAGGTTGCCACATATCGCGGAGCACCAACAACTATCTGCTCACCATCAAAGAGAAGATGAGCCAAATTAATATCACTGGTATCTACGCCATTTAATTTATTGCCAGCGGCTTTAATCGCATCAATCGCTCG
>CAEZUD010000058.1_pt1 | contig 7801 bp, 8 predicted proteins | sample 7264381 | NCBI WGS metagenome assembly CAEZUD01 (sample SAMEA6813821, study PRJEB35770) | uncultured Actinomycetes bacterium | biome: Freshwater; feature: Freshwater reservoir; material: water | place: Czech Republic | collected 2016-04-20 | depth 0.5m m
GGTCAAGGAATTGCAGTCGCTGCTGCTTGTTCATCAACTACGCCATTGACCTTAACTCCGAACGCAACCTTAATAAATGCACCCGGTAATGGTGCTTCGTTCTATTTCCAATCAGTGACAGTTTCAAATATTCCAGCAGGATGCACTGGTGCAGACTTTGAAATCTCTGCCTACGGTACATCCAGTTCTACACCTCTTGCTATCTTTAATAGCACAGCAACTAAAGCGATCGTTTACAACAATGCAGGAACATTTATTGCTGGATACAAGACCAGTGGCGTGAACATCTCAAGTGGGTCGGGGACATTTACTATAACTTTTAATACACCAGCAGCCTTAGCTTCGGCCGTTGCCAAAGTAACGCTGCAAAGCACAAATCACACACCATGGCCATGTAGCGATGGCGGTCCATGCGAAATTGGCGAGACAGGTCCAGGTGGAGGAATTGTCTTCTACGTTAATCCGACTGGCTTCAATTGTGGGGCATCATTTTCTTCAACCGGAAGTCCATCTGGCGGAAAGTGCAATTACATGGAATTGGCGCCATACAACTGGAGCACTTTGGGAGCAGATCCCCATTTGAACTGGTCAACTGATGCAAATAGAGCCACAGCGGTGCCTGGACTAACGCTCGACGCTGGTTGGAGCTTAGGTGCTGGAAACAACGTTAACTCTGCTGCATTAGCTTCGGTAATCGGACAAGGATTACAACAAACCAATCTAATTGTGGCGCAAAATGGTACATGTGCAAACTCCGCAACTTGTACCTATGCCGCCGGTGCAGCTAAGGCATATACCTCAACGGTAAAGGGAGTTTTATATTCAGATTGGTACCTTGGAAATATTGGGGAAGTTAATAATCTTTGCAAGTACGCTACAGCGCAAACCGGCTCTCCTGATACTAGAAAATGTTCGGGAGGAGAGTATGTCTCTGCTCCTTTCTACGGATCTGGAACCCTAATTACCAACCAAGCTCAAGGTGGATTTTCTAATTCATACTATTCATCTTCAGATCAAGGCGGAGCCACTGGCAACTTTCGATTTGATCTTCGTTCCGGTCAAGCACTCAGCAACTTTACAAAGGAAACTTTACCTTGCGCAGTACGACCAATTAGAGCCTTCTAGATACCTGAATCTCTAACTAGCTAAAATCCTAAATTCAACAGTTAAATACTGTCAAACTTTATCTCTACTTCTTTCTCGATTTATACGTTGAGGTGGCGGCGCAAGGTCACGATGGATGCAATCGATGAGACCACGAAACCGATGAGCAAGAGGTAGGCCGATGAAACCCAAACATCTGTCCATGTGAAGAAGCGAGTGAAGGAGAGCAGCGGAGATACTCGTGTATCAATCAAGTACTTAAAGGCGGAGAGGAATCCAACTGATACGCCCCAACCAATGATGGTGGAGACAACTCCTTCGAGTAGGAAGGGAAGCTGGATTGAGAACGAAGATGCGCCGACTAGTTTCATTACTCCAGTTTCACGGCGGCGATTAAATGCTGCGACGCGAAGCGTGTTAGAGATAAGAAGCGCCGCGGTAAGAACTGATGCGATACCAATCAAAAGAGCACCATCGCGAAGAACACTGAGGAGTTTAAAGAACTTGTCCAAGATCGCTCGTTGATCTTGCACCGAATCGATGCCGGGGCGACCTGAGAATGCACTTTGCACAACTGCAAATTTGGTGGGGTCTTTCAATTTAATTCTAAAAGATTGAGGTAATTGATCTTGTGTAACATTTTGAGCAATCGATGAACCTTTAAATTGCTCTTGGAAGTGCTTGTATGCCTCAGCTTGTGTCTCGAAAAATACTTCATCAACGATAGGAAGCGCCTTGATATCGTCCTGTATCGATGCGATCTGAGCAGGTGTAGTGGGGCCACTCGCGCAAGAAGGAGTTTCAGAGAGATTGTCACAGAGAAATACTGATACTTGAATCTTGTCGTACCAATAATCCTTCATCACACGTACTTGGCTATTAGCAAGCAAGCCAATTCCAAGCACAGTAAGAGAGATGGCAACGGTAATCATGACTGCAAAAGTCATGGTCATATTACGGCGAAGTCCGATTCTTACTTCACTCATTACAAATTTAGTGCGCACAGTTCTCTCTCCCCTTAGCCTGAGTACCCGTAAACGCCGCGGACTTGGTCGCGCACTACGTGCCCACCCTCAAGTTCGATAACGCGCTTACGCATCTGATCCACAATCGTGGAATCGTGTGTTGCCATCAAGACTGTTGTGCCCTCGCGATTAATTCTGTCGAGCAACTTCATGATGCCCACGCTGTTGGCAGGGTCTAGGTTTCCAGTTGGTTCATCTGCAATAAGAATGGTTGGTTTGGAAACATAAGCACGAGCAATAGCAACGCGTTGTTGTTCTCCGCCAGACAATTCAGAAGGCTTGCGATCGCCTTTAGCTTCAAGGCCAACTAGCTCAAGAATTTCTGGGATTTCGCGGTCAATTTCTTTCTGCGAATATCCAAGAACATGGAGAGTGAATGCAACATTCTCTGCCACTGTCTTGTTGGGGAGCAAGCGGAAATCTTGGAAAACGGTTCCGACCTGACGGCGAAGCTCCGGAATTTTATGTTTTGCCAGAGTGTTCAAATCTTTTCCAGCAACAATAATATTTCCAGAGGTGGGACGTTCTTCGCGAAGAACTAATCGAAGGAAAGTAGATTTACCCGAACCAGAGAGACCGACTAGAAATACAAATTCACCCTTTAATATTTCAAGGTCAACAGAGTCCAAAGCAGGGCGTTCCTGCTTCGGATAGATCTTGGTGACGTTCTCAAAACGAATCACATTTACTCCTGTGGTTCTCATGTGGTCCGGCGGGTGGCTGGACCATCAATATGAGCGCAAGTTTAGGCAACCAGAGCGCTCAAGGTCGGGAAATACGGCCTAGTTGCGCGAAAGATTGAGTCAGTTAATCCACATTCTGAGCCTGAGGTGAGAAATATTTCACGCTTATTGATGAATCCAATTTGAGAGTGATTGCATTTCACATCGAGCCGAGATTGAGCAATTTCAATGCGATTATTGGAAATTACTCGCTTCGCTTTCGCCACTTAATTGCAGCTTCAATAAATCCATCAATATCACCGTCGAGAACCCCTGATGGATTTCCAACTTCATAATCAGTACGGAGATCTTTCACCATTTGATACGGCGCTAAAACATAAGAGCGCATTTGATTTCCCCAAGAACCAGAATTATCACCTTTAAGAGCGTCGATACGTGCACGTTCTTCTTGGCGGCGGCGTTCAAGTAATTTCGATTGGAGAACAGCCATTGCAGTGGCTTTGTTCTGGATTTGGCTTCGCTCATTCTGACATGAAACTACGATGCCGGTCGGAATATGCGTTATACGAACTGCCGAGTCAGTTGTATTTACGCCTTGTCCACCCGGGCCAGAAGAACGATAAACATCTACGCGAATCTCTTTTTCATCAATCTCGACATGGTCACTCTGTTCTACAACCGGAACCACTTCTACGCCGGCGAAAGAGGTATGACGGCGAGACTGAGAATCAAAGGGAGAGATACGTACCAGGCGGTGTGTGCCTTGTTCAACGGAGAGAGTTCCGTATGCGTAAGGAGCGCTCACACGAAAAGTCGTTGACTTAATTCCCGCTTCTTCGGCATAAGAAGTTTCAAGAACATCCACTTTGAGAGACTTGCGTTCGCAGTAACGTAAATACATACGCATCAACATTTCAGCCCAGTCTGCCGCTTCGACTCCGCCAGCTTCAGATCTGACGGTGATTAAACAATCTCTATCGTCGTATTGACCATTGAGAAGAGTAGTAACTTCAAGTTCTTGAATTGCCTTAGTAACGGAATCGAGCTCTTGCCCTGCATCTTCAAGCGCAGGTGCATCTTTCTCTTCTTGCGCTAATTCCAAGAGAAGTGGCACATCTTCTAGGCGTCGGCGAATTGTGGTCACTCTATTAATAGTGGACTGCACACGAGAGAGCTTGCTCGTAACAATTTGAGCCTTCTCGGGGTCATCCCAAAGATTAGGTGCGCTTGCTTCAGCTTCAAGTGTCGAAAATTCAGAATGTAACTTAGGAAGATCTAGAACCGCCTCGATTGATGAAAGGGTGGCCCGGAGCTTATTAACCTCATCAAGATATTCACGGGCGGCCATGGGTCAAGAGTAATGGCAATTTTGTCTACTGATAAATAGCTTACGTACAATTACAAGCCCTCTTAATTACCTCTCTTATCAGGGCTTTACTGCCATTGATCAGAAGTCAAGGAGCGCAGCGGAGGCCAAAAATCACGAGGTTTGACACGGATAGTTTCAATATTGAGAAAATACTATTTGAAGATAGAAGTCGCCCCTATTTTGGCGTTAATTGCTATCTCACCTCGTACTGAATTCTTTGACTTAAGAGCCGTTGTGAAAATTGGAAAATCTATAATTGCGTGAATCTGCGAGTTTACTGCGATTACAAGTTCTTCTTGCGTACAAACGATCTCATCAATATAGATTGGTTTTCCTCGCAGATACGTCTGTGAAATATTTCTCTTCAGTTGATTTACCGCACTCGAACAATCAATTGGGACTCGTGCCTGGCTATCATGAAATTGATTCAATAGTGAAATGAGGGTATTTCCGTTGTAGTAACGATAAAGGTCAATACTTTGCAGAGCTTTCTGAATTTCGGGCTCTACAATTTGAATTAGTTCTCGCTTAGCCATAGAACTATCAGCGATGTTGACCAAGCCAGCCGAGAGAGCAAGTAGGATGAGGAATAGACCGCTGATCAAGGGCGTGATGGAGCCATCCACACTCTTTAGGGCCGAAATATAACAAGCGCGCAGAATCCTGTACGAGTTCCTCCATATCTTTGAATCTTCCATCAATTCTCAGACCTCATGAATTTTTCCACAGATCAACTATCTCCTTCGTGCTAACTCTTGCGAGCTCAGTGCCATCATTACGTCTTACCACAACGCTCACTTGAACCGTTGATCCAGGTAATAAACAAGGCGAGCTGGAACAAAGTATTTTGATTTCGGGATTTTGAATGTATTTGGAATTTCTGAAAATTTCTCTGATAAATACCTCTCTGAGTGTGGTCACCCGATTTATCCCCTCAGCTTCGTTTTCACTCGTCACATATATTCTTGAAAGCTGTCGAGCCAGGCTCCTAGTTTGGTGCTGAATCGAGGCATCAGATTGAGCATTGCTCATGAAAATAGCGAGTGGGATGAAGAGAGGTAATGCCAGCGCTATGAACTCAACAATCGCACTTCCCTCTTCACTAGTTAATATGTTCCTAATTTTCATCAATAGCAATTCCGGTTACCGTAAATTTGTTATCGCCTAAGGAAAAGGGAGAGAGCGGGAATTGGATGTTCTCAATGGATTTGATGAGTATTGCGCCACCACCAGATAATTCAATTCTTCGAATATTCAGAGATGAGTCAATTGACTCCATTTTAGATAGAAATGAATTTCCAAGTAGTGAAGCTCGTGAAATCTGCCCTTGTACGATATTTGAAGATATTTCATGCGAAAGTGCAAAGGACGAGATCTGGAGCACTCCTAGAAATACTGCCATTAGTGGAATTAGGGTCAATGTGCTTTCTACGTTGCCTGCATCATCTGAGACAAGAGGAAGTTTACGAAATGCATCTCGCTTCCTCATCTGTCAGCGAATGCTGTTCATCGAATCGAGAGAGTTTCTTAGAATTGTTGAAAGGCGTGGCGCAGCTATTGTCCAAATGGCGGTGATCAATCCGGTTGTCATTAGGACAACTAGCACCCAACCGGGAACATCGCCCCTCTCTTCTGTCCGAGCAAGATCCCAAGTACTTCTTAAAGAAGAGGTTCTTGCCCAATAGGTACTTAAGGTTTTAGCGAAGAAGGTTGATCTCTTTCGAACAATGAAATCTATGGCAAAGATCTCCATAGATAAAACTCTATTTGCGAGAGCGTGTCCTAATCTTTCATTAATCGAATTGCTCAACTGTCTGTATTTTCTAGCCGACTCAGAATTTTTCGTTCCGCATTGTAATTTTGATTTCGAATTGATTGTCATATTTCCCCTTTGAACTTAATAAGAAATGAGTTTCCGCCGAAAGGAAAGTGTGTCAATACCCAAAAACTCTTCCTCCGCTTGGCCGGCTAGATGTGTAGAAGGCGTGTCTGTGGATGAATCAGAATAGAACGCTCTGTCCTAATGCAATATATGAAGGCCATAGTGCGAAGAGAACAGAAATTGGCAGTATCAGAAATACGACCGGAATCATTAGTGCGATTTCGGCTCGTCCAGCATTTTCCAACTTGGTTGCATGCTCTTTACTTCTAATCTCGTGGACTTGACGGGCAAGAACTTCGCTCAGACTAGTTCCTCGCTCGGAAGCAATTATCAGTGAATCACAGAACCTTCGGAGTTGAGGAACCTCACTCTCCTGTGAAATATTATCGAGAACATACGTGAGAGGAGCTCCATCTCGAAGTCGCTCAATACCATCGCAGAGAATTGATGTAATTTCACCAGAAACGCTCCTAGACAGAACTTCTAGGGCAGAACTAATACTCGCGCCGCTCGAGATCAAGATTGCAAAAATCTCGGTTACGGCTGGTAGTTCCTGCGAAATTCTCATTGACTTAAATTTTTCAGCCTGAAGCGCCCTCCGTTTCTCATAATAGAGATAGAGGCAAATTATGAAGGTAATGGTGAGAAGAGACTGTAGCGAAGGCTTAACTGCAATAAATAGGATGCTCGAAGATACAACTATTAGAATTTTCCATTGAGATAGATTTCCAAGTTGGCTAAGAATTCCCTTCCTGTAGTACAAGTCCTTTTGCTTGTCATCTTTTCGCTGATTCGCAGCTTGAACTATTTTTTGAGTGCGATATCTCTCGTGGAACGGGCCAACCGGATCTTGAAATTCTTGGATAAGCAAAAATCCGGAGTATAGAAGGACTGGCGATATGAAAATTAATGGTGCGATTAGAGTTATCATTTCCTGAAAATCCTTGGTGGTCTTGGGACATTTCCTACTTTGTTCATCCAAAAGAATGCAATTGTGGTTAGACACACGCCAACCATTAGAACCGCAAAGCCCGAGGGGGAAGAGTAGGCAATTCGGGCATTGCTCTGAGTAGAGAGAAGAATTAGTAGAAACCATGGCGTGGCTGAGGCTAGTAGAGCCGTATTTCTAATCCAGGCGTGCTTAGCCCTAATCTCTTCGTTTAGCAGTAGATCTGTGCTCACAAAATCCGCATAGGTTCGTAGGGTCAGAGCGGTATTACTACTTCCTGAATTTTGAGCAATTCTTAGTACTTCGCAAACTTGATCGCTTAGCGGATGAGCAAATTCAGTTTTCAATCGATAGAGTGAAGACTCAAATGAATTTCCAGATTTCAAATTTTCTGAAAATCTCTGAAAATTCCCATGGATACGCGCTGGACCTCGGGCAGATAGTGAATTTAGGGTTTGTGAAAGCGAGAGGCCTGATTGAATTCCAGAGATTATTAAGTCGAGAACTTCTGGCCAAAGATTCTCAAACTCTCTCCTCCTAGACTCGGCTCTCGCCTGTAAAAACAGTGTTGGAATGGCTGAAAGCACTATCGCAACAGGAGTAGATACATGAACAGATTGGGTTAAAGCATTGAGGAGTGTCAAGGTTGCGATAAATACAATTGGCGTTGCAATAATGTTTATCGATCTATCAGACCTGCCTGGCCTTTGAATATTTGAATTTTCAACGTTTTTACCCATTATTTTCCTGACGATTGTTCTTAAATACTCGATTGATATCCCCGAGACC
>CAEZUD010000068.1_pt1 | contig 6277 bp, 5 predicted proteins | sample 7264381 | NCBI WGS metagenome assembly CAEZUD01 (sample SAMEA6813821, study PRJEB35770) | uncultured Actinomycetes bacterium | biome: Freshwater; feature: Freshwater reservoir; material: water | place: Czech Republic | collected 2016-04-20 | depth 0.5m m
TAAGGAATGCTGCTGTTCCAGCTGCATCTGGGGATTGGAAGTTACCTGCTGCATTTTGGATTGCAGCAAGTCCAAGTCCTGCGCCAGTTGCGTAAGAAGATTCAACGTAGGAGATGGAGAATTGGGTCTTCTTAACAGTTGCAGCAAGGAGTGAAGAACCCTTAACAGCTGTGATGCGACCTAGGTTGGTAGGAGCATTGAAAGAACCTGGGAACACGCTGGAGAATGTAGAGCTAGATGGCTTGGTCCATGTTGTTGGGAATTGCTTAATAAACATGTTGACCAAGTTCTGAGTTGAACCAGAACCATCGGAACGAACTACGATCTTAATTGTTTGGTTAGGAAGTGTGTAGTAACGCTTTACTGGAATTGTCTTGAGAACAATTGGCTTACCATCGGCACCCTTAATTGGATTACCGGCCGCATCTTCCTTGTAAAGTACCTTTGTCGCAGCGCCGTTGTTATCTGCTGTAATTGCAGGATCATTCCACTTTGTGATATTTCCGGCGAAGATATCGGAGAGAGTCTTCTGTGATAAGTAAAGCTGCTTGTTACCTGGAAGGTTATAGGTGATTGCAATTGGAGCAGCTACAACTGGGATATGAAGAACTGTTGACTTAGCTGTGGTGTGAATCGCGTCAGTAAAGTTGAAATCGCCGATTCCCTTATCAGAGTTTCCGCGGCCAGTTCCTGAACCGTTTCCTGGGTAAGAACCAAATGTGTAATCCTTGTTTGCATCTTGCCAAGCGACTTTGCACGCATTAAGAAGTGGCATCGCAAAAGATGAACCATCGCCCGAGATTGTGACAGAGGCGGCTGAGGCTGAGGAAGTTGCGAAAAGAGCTGCTGCGAAAGCAGTTAATACGATCTTTACAGTACGAGAAGCCTTCATGGACTCCCTTTCTAGAGGTGGACGTTGTAGGGCAAACCTATGGAGGAAAGAGAAACTGCCGCCCACCTCACGGTGAACGGCAGTAACTTTCAAAGTGAACATTGAGTTAACCGAAACGACCTGTCACATAGTTTTCTGTGCGCTGATCTTTAGGTCGAGAGAAGATTTCATTGGTGGGTCCAACTTCAATCATCTGACCAGGACCACCATCGGAGAGGAAGAAGGCGGTGTAATCAGAGACGCGAGCCGCCTGCTGCATATTGTGAGTCACGATAATGACGGTCACTGAAGATGAGAGATGCTGAATCGTCTCCTCAATCTTTAATGTCGAGCCAGGATCAAGAGCCGAACAAGGCTCGTCCATCAAAAGTACTTGAGGTCGGACAGCAAGTGAACGCGCGATACAGAGTCTTTGCTGCTGACCGCCGGAGAGAGATCCTCCGTAAGCTCCGAGACGATCCTTTACCTCTTTCCAGAGACCAGCTCGTTCCAGACATTCTTCAAGAAGCTCATCGCGATTCTCAACTTTAAGTTGTGCGAGTTTGAGTCCGGCAAGTACGTTTTCAGCAATTGTCATCGATGGGAATGGGTTTGGCTTTTGGAAAACCATTCCGACCTTGAGACGAATCTTGGTGACATCGACGCCAGGAGCATAGATATCTTCGCCATTGAGAAGTACATCTCCAGCCATCGCTGCACCAGGGATAAATTCATGCATGCGATTGAGAGTGCGAATAAATGTAGATTTGCCACAACCTGAAGGACCGATAAGCGCGGTAACAGTTCCGGGCCAGAAATCTAAAGAGATGTCACTAAGGACATGCTTCTCGCCAAACCAAGCATGAACGCCTCTCGCTTCAAGACCAACACCGAGCGCTTGAGTTGCTGGTGCTTGAGATTGCCGGGCAGCTGCGACGGCTGCTAACGACGAAGTACTCATATCAACCTCATTCTTCTTATCTTTAGGATTATTGGTGCCATCAATGTCATCAGCCATTTATTTGCCCACCTTTCTATTTCCAAGGAAACGTGCAAGTGAGAAGAGAAAAATTACAAGCGCTAGGAGTACCAAGATGCCCGCCCACGCACGAGTAACAGATTCGTCAGTTCCGGCGGTAAAGCCCTTCCAGATATAGAACGGAAGTGAGCCCATCGCGCCAGAGAACATATTTGCATTTGTAGAATCGCCGCCACCGGTCAAAAGAACAATCGGCGCAGTCTCTCCGGCAATCCGAGCAATGCCTAAGATCATGGCAGTAACTAAGCCACTGCGGGCTGCGGGCACGACGACCATTGCAACGGTGCGCCATTGAGTGCCGCCAAGTGCAACGCCAGCTTCACGAAGTTCCTGAGGGATTAAAAGTAAAACTTCTTCGGAGGTTCGCGCAACGGTCGGAATCATCAAAATGGCTAGTGCGAGTGAGCCTTGAACTCCGTTATAGGCCTTTGTAAAGGGATAAACAATTGCAGCGAGAATAAAGAGTCCAGCAACAATGGAAGGCACACCAGACATTGCTTGCACAAGAAACTTAATAGGACGAGTAAATCGACCGCGAATTTCGGTGAGATACAGGGCGGTAAGAATTCCAATTGGAACACTAATAATTAGTGCTACTGCAACGAGAAGTAGTGTGCCAAGTAGAGCGTGCACCAATCCCCCCACAAGAATGGAATCGGTGACAGATCCGGAGTGCATATCTGTTGTGAATAAGGAGAGATGCAATCCTTTATGTCCACGAGACCAGACGGAACTCAAGATGCTTACTATTGGAGTAATTGCAACGGCAATAGCCATGCCAACAATTGCACGAAAGACGCTATCGACGCCAGCTGCTTTTCCTCTTTTATATCGATTGTAGAAATAATCAATCGCGATATAGGAGATGAAGAAAACAGTTACATATGCCAACTTTCCTTTCATAGCTGTCGCTGCTACAACAACAAAGGAGATAGCGATAGCTAAAACAAATACAAGAGCGCTCTGTACTCGATCTTTCGGGGAGGCAACCCACGGTCTGGTGGGTTTTACGGAAGTAATGCTCATCAGCGTCCACCCTTGCCGGATTTGGCCACAATTGCATCGGCGACGGAGTTCACGATGAGAGTTACAACAAAGAGCACAAGACCAGCTGCCATCAGAGCTTTAACTTCTTCTGGACCGGCTTCACCAAACTTTAATAAAATCATCGACGCAACATTGCCGCCAGCGCCAAGAAGCACGTGCCAGTTCACCTGGTAGACGATATTTAGAACCGTATAAACCGCAACGGTCTCGCCCATGGCGCGACCAAGTCCCAGCATTGTTCCGCCCACGATTCCAGAACGTGAATATGGAAATGCGACATTCTTTATCATCGCCCATCGCGTAGCACCCAATGCATATGCTGCTTGCACGCGATCAAGTGGAGTCTGTGCGAAGATTTCACGCGAAACAGATGTAACAATAGGAATAATCATGATTGCAAGAACCATGCCCGCGACAAATGGCGAGCGCGCGTAATAATCGGCTTCCATTTTGAAAAATGGTAGGAATCCAAAATATTTGTGAAGCAGCTTTGCCCAATATTCAGCACTGGGACTCAACACAAAGAAACCCCATAACCCAAAGAGGATTGATGGGAATGCCGCCATTAAATCAATGACACTCACCATAAATTTCTTCACGGTTTGTGGCGCATAGAACGTTAAGAAGATTGCTGAGAGAACCGAGATCGGTACACCAATTAAAACTGCGATAGTCGCACAAATAAGAGTTCCGATTAGCATGGCAGCGATTCCAAAATGCGACTGCGTCATATCTAATCCGCCGGTCTCATTAGGAATTGCGTCCCAAGCGCTACCGGTGAGAAAACTTAAACCTTGGCTCTTGAGTGTTGAAAAACCTTGAACGAGAAGAAATATGAAGATCAAACCTAAAATTACGAGTGAAGTCAGGCCACCTGTCGTAACAACTCCACGAAAGACTTTGTCGGAGAGACGAGGTTTGGTTGTTAACGCCCGCTTGGCAGGGATAACCGAGGTCTGTGACATGGCGCAATCCTCGTAAAGGGTGAGGATTTTTCCCTTATCTAAAGGTTACGAGAAGGTGAACGCAGGGTGAAATCACGTCCGCTCGATGCCGGCACGGGGGTTACGCTAGGCCCATGTCCAGTAACTCAAAGAATGGTAAAAACGACTCCCCTAATCTGATTTGGGTGGACTGCGAGATGACCGGACTCGATATCAATAATGATGCACTGGTCGAGATTGCCGTCTTGGTCACTGATGCTCAACTCAATGTTCTGGGCGAAGGCGTAGAGCTCGTCATCAAATGCAGCCAAGAGAAACTCGATGGCATGAATGACTTTGTTCGCGAGATGCACACCAGCTCTGGCTTGATTACCGAGATACCCAATGGCGTGACCATGGCTGAGGCCGAAACCGCCATTCTGGAATACCTTTCTAAGTACGCCCCCGATGCAGGCAAGTCGCCATTGGCTGGCAACTCTGTCTATGTCGATCGCGCCTTCATCGCCCGCGATCTTCCTGCTTTAAATGCCTACCTTCATTACCGCACCGTGGATGTCTCCTCCATCAAGGAGCTCGCCCGTCGCTGGTATCCCCGTGTTTACTTTGCCGCACCAAAGAAAACTGGCAACCATCGCGCACTCGGCGATATCCGAGACTCGATAGATGAGCTCGATTATTACCGCAATTCCATATTTATAAAGGATTAGCCTAGAATTCCCTAGTAAGGCAGTCATGGTGGGCGTAGCTCAGCTGGTAGAGCACTCGGTTGTGGTCCGAGATGTCGCGGGTTCGAGCCCCGTCGTTCACCCCACTATTTAAGGCTGTTTCGGGACTCAAGGATTGGATATAAGAAATGATCTTTGACGTCGTAATCGAAATTCCGGCAGGTTCACGCAATAAGTACGAGATCAATCACGATACCGGCGAAGTCCGCCTCGATCGCATGCTCTTTACCGCCACTCGCTTTCCGCATGACTACGGCTTTGTAAAGAACACTCTCTCTAACGATGGCGATCCACTCGATGCATTGGTCATGTTGGATGAACCAACTTTCCCTGGCTGTGTTGTCAGCTGTCGCGTAATCGGAATGTTTCGGATGACCGATGAAAAAGGCGGAGATGACAAGCTGCTCTGCGTTGCCGCCGGAGATATCCGCAAGAACAATCTCAACGATCTTCCCGATGTTCCTTATTACGAACTTGAAGAAATCAAACACTTCTTCGAGGTTTACAAGACGCTCGAGCCCGGTAAAGAAGTTCATGGTGGTGACTGGGTCGGACACGATGCTGCAGAAGCAGAGATTCAAGCTTCGTACGATCGCTACAAGAAGCACTAAAGAAGCCATCTAGTAGGCCATAAATGTCAGCCGAGAAATTCAAGGTGAGACAAATAATTTGGCTTGTACTTTTCGCACTTGCCATAACTACTTTTCAAAGTCTGGTAATGACATACGCGCCATCCTCTAACGCAGCTGCTGCGGGTTGGCAAGTAATCATGATGTCATCGGGGAAAAAAGAGACTTATACAACTTGGTCCACTTCAGCTCGGCTATCTAAATTTGCCAGCCCCGGAACTACATCTTTTCCTTCGGCTACCGAAACATCGACTGGAGCAACCAGTCGAACAACTATTGGGTCAGGTGAGGGTGTTTACGCAGCCTTCTTTCGGCAGACCGGTATTACAAAAGTAGCATTCGTTGACACTTCAACTACCTCTCTTGATCCAACTGCGCACACCAATTATCTTATTTTTGATTTAGTAGAGTCATCAGGATCAGAGAGTTTTTATGCAATTCTGAAGAGACTTGATAATTACATGAGCACCGCGACAAGCTTCTCTAATAATGACACCGTGTGGGGATCCTCAAGTGTCATCAACTACACCGCAGGAACAAATGGATATTCAGGAACTTTAAGTGCCAGTGGAGGAACAGGATTCAAAACCACCACTGCCGGATCTAAAGTAGCAGCGACGCCTTCGAAGTTTGCAGTGTGGGGAATTAACCGTGACTCCGACAACGACCAACAAACTTTTGTCGCATATACCGGAGATCTAAACGTTGGAAAAAGTGATGTCTGGCGAGGTGATGACCCCTATGAGACCTTTTGGTCGTATTGGGGTGGAGATATGCACAGTAATACGCAAAGTCAAAGAATCGGCGCAACATATGTCCAAACGACTCCCGGAGTTCCCACGAATGCATCGTGGGCGAGCGATGTTTATTTACTCGCCTATTCAACGCCGAATGATGTAGCTACCACTACAAATCTTCCTACATTAAGTAGTACGCCAACGAAATCAACAATGACAAATCTTTCAGTAGGTGTATCCGCCGAAGGCAAAGTCACCTTCTATGCCAACAATAAGTTCATCCCA
>CAEZUD010000076.1_pt1 | contig 5437 bp, 4 predicted proteins | sample 7264381 | NCBI WGS metagenome assembly CAEZUD01 (sample SAMEA6813821, study PRJEB35770) | uncultured Actinomycetes bacterium | biome: Freshwater; feature: Freshwater reservoir; material: water | place: Czech Republic | collected 2016-04-20 | depth 0.5m m
CCTAGTGGACCGGAGAGAAGGATGACATCTCCGGTATGAAGTGAGGCGGCGAGGGATTGGCCCTTTGCCCTCATCTCATCGACGCCAGTAATAATCACTTCAGGAGTTTAAGGCATGAAGAAGGGGCCCACCTATTGGTGAAGCCCCTAACTTCTATCTAAGTACTAATTCATGTACTTGAGATCTGCTGGACGGTAATCGCGATCCTTATTGAGGTAAGAATCTTGCTTAAGCACCTGAGTAATGAAGTTCTCATTAGGGAGCTTTCCGTACTTAGCAGCTTGTGCCAGTGTCTTTACCCACGCCATTGTCTGAGCGACGGAGAAAGTCTGGTGGCCTGTGCCTGAAGGCGATGTCGCCTTTGCAGTAAGTACAGGAGCGCCAGCGGCATCATATTTTGTATATGTCTCTGGAGTCATTGCGTACATAGCGAGTGTGTTCCACACTGGCTTTACCTTTGACTTGCCGGATTCATAATCAGCCATACGAGCTTCGTAGACAGCCATTGTCTTATCAACATACAAAGCACTGTTGCCTGGGAATACCAAGCGATCTGCTTCGTTCGAGATAAGGATTGTTGGCTTAGTTGATGTGAACTTCACAGGATCGAGTGCATCGAGTTTTGCAATCGCTGCTGCATCACCCTTTGTACGTGGATACTTGGCAAGCGTTCCCAGCATCGCTGCGATTCCGTCATCACCAGAGAGACCGAGGTTGAAACGAGCGGAATCTTCATCAGAGAGCAATGAAGCCCAATCAGTCGTGGTGTTGTCATAGAACCCTGGGCCAGTGATTTCTGAGATTGCTTGACCAGCGAATGTGCCGGTACCAATCGCATCAACCAAGTTTTCAAGGATTGCAACAGTTGCATTGATGCTCTGTTCAGGCACTCGATCAGAAGTTGTAATTCCATCCATATGTGCGCTCTTTGTTGGAAGACCAATCAAGAGACCAGTCAACAAGAGAGCTGAGCGTTGTGGAATTTTGTAGGCTGCCATATTTGCAGGATATGCAATATCTGGTGTGCCGTAATTTGCCTGCCATCCCTTAAGCAACGCAACAACCTTGCCGAACTCTTGAAGTGCGAGCAAGTGACCGTTAGGTCCCTTTACTCCCATTGCTGCGCAACCCTTAATGGTTGGATCAGCAAAGACGCTCAAGATATAGAACGCATCGCAGAGCGACTTCATTTCATTGGCTGCAGGAGGGGTAAGTCCAGCCATCAGGCCAACTGAATCGCCATAGGTTGGATACTTTTCAACGAACCGATTGATCACAGGAGAAGCACCTGAAGAGCCATAGATGACGCTCTTCTTGATGGTGGTGAACTTTGCCTTGATGGTGTCCATTAACTCTTTGAGCATTTCAACGCTCTCAGCAGTGTTCCAACCATGGAGGCCAGCGGTTACGCGATCGTAAGAAGCAACGCCATAACCAGCGGCAAGCATTGGCGCTGTTACATCTTTGCTTGTTACTGAGTTTCCTGGAGTCAACTCTTCTACACCCTTAGGAGGTGTGTACGTTGGGTATGGATATGAAGGTCGGAATCCGTGGTTCCAGTAGAACATTGTTCCGCCGAAGTTTTCCGGGACCTTTACGACGTATGCAGCATCGTTAGATAGCTTGCCGACGCAAGTGGTGACGCCAGCTTTATCTGCTGGCAAACATGTTGGCGCTGCTGCGTGTGCAGCAGGTGTGATTGCAACTAGGCCAGTGAGCACGAGTGCTGCTGCGCCAAAAGTTGCAGATAATTTACGGAGATTAGTCATCTTCATGATTACTTCGCCTTTGGTAGTGCATCTGCCGCAATGGCTGGACGCTTGAATGTGGATACGGTGACTAGACCCTTAGCTGAATCGGTTGTGTATACAACGCGGGAAGCACCAACAGGCTGTAGCACTGTTGAAGCGTCGTATGCACCAATCCAGAAGCCGGTGTACGCCTCATGTGAAGTCTTGGAGAATCCGACTGGAGCGAGCGCAGCACTTGTAAGTGTTGAGCCCTTTGTTTCCATCCAGTTGATGAGCGCCTTGCGGGTGAGGTCTTTGCCTACGCCTTGAAGCGCAGCAACAGTCTGGTAAGCGATATTCATGCCTTGGAGAACGTTGTTATCCCAAACCTTGTCAGCACCCTTGTTGAAGTCAGTGTTGATCTGCTTGAAAGCTTTGACGTACTCATCAGCAGCATCACCGGCAGCTGGCGCATGTGATGCGGAGATAACACCAGTGAGCCAAGAAGCGCTGAGAGCCAATGGGATCTTCTTGGAATAAAGAATTGTTTGGAATGTAGTTGCATCAGAACCAACAGAGATGACAACCCACTTGTCAGGTGCATATCCGAGGCCCTTAGCTGCAGCAATCGCGACCGCTGTAGCAGAAGCTACCGCTGCGATGATGACAACCTGAACGCCATTGTCCTGAAGTTGCTTGACCTGACTGGTAAGACCAAGTGAGCCGTGAGTTCCAGCAACGAAAGTTGCTGAAGTCTTGCCACGTTCAAAGACGAGACCTGCGTAACCGAAACCGGTCATCGCATTCTTGCCGAAGTCATCGGTCTGGTAGAGGATTCCAACCTTCTTATCAGGGAATGTCTCTTTGATGTACTTTCCAAGAATCTTTGCTTCGACTACATATGTGCCGAGGCCAGCAAAGGAAGTTGGGTACTTCTTAGGATCGGTATAGAAGCCAGAGTTTCCACTGTTTACAAATAGATCTGGAATTCCACGACGATTAAGATCTTTGATAACGGCTGAGTGAGTCTGAGTTCCAACTGATCCCACCATTGCGAAGACCTTGCTGTCGTTGATCAGAGATGAGGCGGTAGAGATTGTTCTACCTGCGCTATAGACATCGTCTTTTACTTCGAGCTTGATGCTGCGTCCGTAGACGCCGCCTTTGGAATTTACATAATCGAAGTAGGCGCGCATGGCGTCATCTATCTTGTTATATCCCGGGCTAGCAGCGCCGGTTTGTGGCAATTGCATGCCCAGAACAATTTCAGAGTCGGTTACTCCAGGATCCGCTGCTTGAGCAGGGAGCGCTGTGGCGGCGAGTCCAGCAACTGCAAGTGCAGAAACAAGGACCATAGCCTTCCGAGAGAATCGGGTTAGCGTTACATGATTTTTCACTACACACACTCTTTCTGTGAGGGTTCAGATTGCCAGTCGAGAGACCGGAATCTGTGACGGGATGAGGATCCCGAAGTTGCTTTAAGTTAGCAGAAAGGCCCCGTGAACTTAAGGGGCGGGCTCAGAAACGCCTATAACGCTTTCTTTATTTTTCGCTTGTTGGGCTCTTTTTCGCCCTTAAATGTGCAAGCAAGCCGTAGACCGAACTGGCAATACCGCCAGGGTTGATAACGACGGTCAACACCAATAGCAGCCCGGTTACAAGGCCGGGCAAGTAGTTAGTGATTTGGTCTGGGAATTGGAATGGCTCTTCCAACTTACCAATCCAATCGGGCAAGAAGACGATAACAATGCTTCCAATGCCAGCGCCCAAGAGCGTGCGCATTCCGCCCAGAATCGAACCAGTTAAAAGCGAGAGCGAGAGCGCGATTGGAAAAACGCTAGTGCCAACAAATCCTCGAAGGCCGTAGAGCGCACCCGCAATTCCGGCAAAACTAGAGGAGATAACAAATACCAAAATTTTGGTGCGAGCAACATTTATGCCCATCAATGAGGCCGCGGATTCATGATCGCGAACTGCTCGCCAGCTGCGACCAGAGCGAGAGGAGAATAAATTAGCCGCGACATATAGAGCGAGAACTGCAAATGGCAAAGTAACCAGAATCTGCCATTCTTCAAAAGAGATATCACCTAGTAGAGTGATGATCCATTGCGGTGGAGTACCAGTATCAATTGAAATCCCTGACTCTCCCCCAAAAACAGATTCAAACCTATTAGCAACTGTCGGGAGTGCAAGGGCTAGAACCAGAGTTGTGCCAGCCAAGTACGGTCCGGATAACTTTGCAGCAACTGCGCCGAGCAATAGGCCTGCGAGGGCTGCAGCAATTGCGGAGAGCGGAATTGCCAACCACATGTTGATACCGAGCTTGGTCATTAAGAGTCCACAGGAATATCCACCAATCGCCATTAGTGCGCTCTGACCTAATGAGAGTTGTCCAGATAGACCCGTCAAGATATTAATGGAGAGAACTCCAATAAAGAGAGTGAGGGCAACTGCAATTTGATTCTGGTTATACGGCCCAACAACGTGCCCCAAAAGGAAAATGGCAAGTAAGAATGTGAGTGCCAACAATAAGTTCCTTTGAGTGTGACCCAATTTCTTAAACACGGCGTCCCACCTCTGATCCAAAGAGACCTTGAGGTCGGAAGAACATGATTCCCATCAAAATCAAGAAGATGGCAATAAAAATATCTTCCGGGATGTCATAGACGCTGATAAATGCGATCACAAATCCCAGGAGAAATCCGCCGATGACAGAGCCAAGCAAGCTATCTAGCCCACCAATTACGCATGCGGTAAATCCAATGATCAGAATCAAATCGAGAGAGTTAGGAGAAATATTTGTTGCGGGAGTAACGAGCAGCCCCGCCACTGATGCAACAGCGCCAGAGATGACCCAGCCGAGAGTTCGAATGCTGCGCGTGCGAATACCGCTTAAGCGAGCGACTTCTGAATTGAGTGCACTCGCTCGCATTGCCAAGCCCACTGAGGTGCGCGCGAGAAAGAGGGATGTTGCAATCAGTATCAGAATGACAATTCCAATAGTGAAGAGATCGAAGTAGGTAAAAGGCATGGTGTTACCACCGACCTTCAGCGCGACAGTACTTACCGGCGCTGGGAAACCGCGTTCCGAACCTGCCCAAATCATTCCGGCAACTGATTGCAAAATTCCTAGAATTCCAAGTGATGCGATAACTGGAATTGCATCACGCATAGATGGGCTACCAAGAATTGCAGTTCCTGACTTCTTCTTCAGTGGCCTTATCACCAGAATATCTATGGCTGCTCCCAGTGCTGCTCCAACTATGAGTGCGACAAAGAATGCAATCCAATAGTTGTATCCCTGTGCAATGAGAGTGGATGCAACATATGCACTGAACATCGCCTGTCCCATTTGAGCGAAGTTAATAAGTCCTGCCCCACGCCATACAAGCACTAGACCCAGCGCAACAAGTGCGTAGATTGCGCCGCGCGATCCGCCAGTAAATAGAGCATTTAAGAAAGTTTGCATTAGTACCCCAAGTAAGCAGCTCGAAGGGACTCATCTGCACGCAATTGTGCAGCGGGCATGTCAGCAACAACTTTGCCTAGTGCAAGCAAAACACCGTGATCTGCGATTGCTAGTGCAGTGTTCGCATTCTGCTCTACAAGCAGAACGGTCAATCCCTTTTCGCGGCAGAGAATGGAGACGGTATCGATGATCTGTTCAACAATTAATGGCGCTAAACCAAGAGATGGTTCATCCAGCA
>CAEZUD010000077.1_pt1 | contig 5432 bp, 4 predicted proteins | sample 7264381 | NCBI WGS metagenome assembly CAEZUD01 (sample SAMEA6813821, study PRJEB35770) | uncultured Actinomycetes bacterium | biome: Freshwater; feature: Freshwater reservoir; material: water | place: Czech Republic | collected 2016-04-20 | depth 0.5m m
AAAGACGAGGGCATAGTGGTTCTGACTACTAGTCGAATTATTTTTACTGGCCCCATCAAGTCGCAGGAATGGCGCTTCGATAAATTATTGGGCGCATCGACTAACGAAGATGAATCCGATTACTTCTTTAATGTCTCCAATCGAAAGACGACATCGGGCGTGCGCTTTGATGTCAGATCTGGGCGCGAATTCAACCGCTTCTTTGCACTGGCACTCAGTGCAGCCGAGCACGGGTACCCAGCAGTGCTTGAAGAGTTAGAAGCTATTAAGGGGCGGATTGCGCAGGAGAAACCGGTCTTTCAACTACCTGCTCCGGAAGCGAAGTAACGCCTTTATTGATGCGTGAGAGTACGCTTCGAATATGACGCAGCGACAAGAGTTTCAAACTCTGCAGACTTTTAATGATTTTGAGATTCGTGAATACGCGCCGTGCGTGATTGCGGAAGTTCGAGTCACGGCTGATTATTCAGTCGCGGCAAGCGCCGCCTTTGGCTCACTCTTTGGATATATCTCTAAAGGCAACAAAGCGTCACAAAAAATTGCGATGACTGCGCCGGTGATATCTGCGAACAAGGGCAATACGGCAAAAGCTGATGAATGGTTTATCTCTTTTGTGATGCCCGCCGGGAGCACAATGAGTGATATGCCAGATCCCACCAACACTCAGGTCGTCTTACGTGATCTAGCGGCGGAAAAATGTGTAGCGATGTCATTTCGAGGTAAAGCAAGTGAAGGTGTGGCGGCAAAGAAGAGCGCGGCACTTCGCGCGGCAGCAGCTCGTGAAAATATCGCGTTGTCCGATGAGACTCGTATCTGTCGCTTTGATCCACCCTTTAAGCCGGGGATTATGCAGTACAACGAGATTGTTATTCCACTTACTTAATTCTTTCGGCACCGTTCTGAGCAATATTTAACTTCGCTCCAGTTCTTTGCCCACTTCTTGCGCCATTCAAATTCGAGGCCACATCGTTGGCAGACTTTGGGGGCGAAGCCGTTCTTGGTTTTGGCGATGCGGGTCACAGGGCAAGCATAAGTGTCAGCAAATGTATGCAGCATTTCACAGCGGCAAACCGGCTTTGAAGTAGAGGAGTGGAGCGGTGGGTTTTAGGCTTTGGGGGTTGCACTAACAGATACCGAGAAGAGGATTTGATGAAGCGCACGAAAATCCGTTGGATACCAGCAATCGTTGCACCCGTTCTAGTTGCCGGCACCGTCTTTGGCTTTAGCGTTTCTGCAAGCGCGGCCGTAGATCTGCCTGACAAGAGCGCATCGCAGATTATGCAGATGATGAATACAAACGAAAATATTGCATTCTCCGGCAAGGTAGTAAAGAAGGCATCCTTGGGATTGCCTCCGATGAACATCATTCCTGATATCTCGCAATCGATGATTGATGAAGCTGCAAAGAACATGCCAGCTGAGATGAAGGACTTCTTGCCTCAGGCAAGTGCGCAAGGTGAGCTTGCACTAGCTCTCGAATTTTTAGCAGGAACACATACCGCCAATGTTTATGTTGATGGCATGAACAAGGCGCGGCTACAGGTTTTGGATCTATTATCCGAGCGCGATTTCATTCGCAACGGTTCTGATCTCTGGTTCTATGACGCGGGCAAGCAGAGCGTGAAGCACAGTGTGATTAATGCGGCTGACCAAGCACGCGCCGAAAAAGAGGCAAAGACATTCGTTGATGCCAACTCATCGTTACTGCCATTTGATGCCACATCACCTGCTGCCGTTGCTGATTATTTCTTGGCGCAAGCGGGCAAGGATGCAGTTATAACTGTGGGCAAGGATGTAAAGATTGCCGGACGTGGTGCCTACCAAATTTCGGTATCGCCTAAGAGCGCCGATTCTTTGATTCAATCTGTTTCTGTCGCAATGGATGCTGAAACCGGATTGCCACTATCTGTTGTAGTACGTGCGGTGGGTCAATCAACACCAGCATTTGAAGTTGCCTTTGAAAGCATCTCCTTTGAGAAGCCAGCGGCTGCAAACTTTGATTTCGTAGTACCAGCAGGTGCTCAGGTCACTGAAGTTGATGCGCCAACCGAAGCCGATGTTCGGAAGTATGCGGGCAAGGCACCAACGATGAAAGATCAATTAGATGCACTTGCTGCCTTTAATAAGGCGCGTGCGGCGGGTTGGTCTGCTGTCGTGGAAGTGCCAGCCGACAAGATTCCAGCAGAATTTAACGCTCAGATTCTGGGCAATAAGTTATTTAAGGAACTCACTAAGCCAGTAGCTGGTGGACGTATCTTCTCGACATCTCTGCTCAATATCTTCTTTGCTGATGATGGTCGGGTATTTGCTGGCGCCGTCAATACTCAGAAACTTCTCGAAGCAGCCAAGTAGTGTCATTATCGACAGGCTCGCACTACGCCATTGAGAGTGCGGGCCTGACTAAGAGCTTTGGCGGACATAACGCAGTTGATGGCATTGATTTAAAAGTTCCGCGCGGATCCATCTTTGGATTCTTAGGTCCTAATGGATCCGGTAAGACCACCACTATTCGCATGATCTTGGGGCTGGCCAATATTTCTGCAGGCAGTGTGTCGTTATTGGGGCGCTCAGTTCCCAATGAATTAGGTCAGGCGCTGCCGCATGTGGGCGCACTAGTAGAAGGACCTGCGTTCTACCCATACTTATCAGGGCGAGATAACTTAAAACGATTTGATGCCGCCGACCGTTATGCCAATCCCAAGACGCGTAATGAACGAGTAGATGCGGCGTTGGCAAAGGTGGGGTTGAGTAGTGCAGCTGGAAAGAAAGTACACGCCTATTCATTAGGCATGAAGCAAAGGTTGGGAATCGCTAATGCGCTGTTGCAACCGCGCGAGCTTTTGGTACTGGATGAACCGACTAATGGTTTAGATCCACAAGGAACGCGCGAAGTACGTAATTTGATTAGATCACTCGCACTCGAGGGAATCACTATTTTTATCTCTAGCCATTTACTTGTGGAGATTGAACAGATTTGCACTCACTTAGCAGTGATGAGTCGCGGCGCGATTGTGGCGCAAGGCAGCGTCGAAGAGCTATCGGCGAGCGAGATATTGAATCTACGATTAGTAACTGCACAAAGTGCGACCGCATTGACTGCCCTGAAGTCAGTCGGGATTAATGGCGTTATCGATGGCGAAGTCGTTACAGCGCTGGTGCCAAATGGACAGATTAAACCGGAGCAGATTGTGCAGGTCTTGGTCGAACTCGGTGTGGGAGTTCAATCCTTTAGTTTAGAAGCGCCAACCCTAGAAGATCGCTTTGTCTTGCTAACCGGAGAGGGCTTTGATGTTGCGCGGTAAATCTTTAGTCGGATCTCTCGTTGCCTCCGAACTCTCGGTGCTCTTCCGTCGACGTCGCACGTGGGCGATGTTGGTGACGATTTCTATGATTCCAATCCTCCTAGCGATTGCGGTGAAGTTATCGGGCTCCACAATTCCACCAGGTGAAGGCCCACCATTCTTGGATCGGGTTAGTCAGAACGGACTCTTCGTGGGATTCACCGCAATGATTCTGGCGATTCCACTGTTCTTGCCGCTGACTATCGGCGTTGTTGCAGGTGACACGATTGCGGGCGAGGCAAACACCGGAACGCTTCGTTATCTCTTGGTAGCACCGGTTAATCGTGCACGATTGCTAGTTGTTAAATTTGTCGGAGCCGGAGCTTTTGCAATTGCCGCAACCGTGACTTTGATGGTGACAGGAATAATTGTTGGCGCAATTCTCTTTCCGGTGGGGCCAGTAACGCTCTTGTCGGGCGATGTCATATCAATACCAGCAGCTCTACTTCGAATTTTCTTAGTCGTTGTTTATGTGACGATTTCACTGTTGGGGCTATCTGCTGTCGGACTCTTCATCTCTACGTTGACAGTGATTCCAGTTGGCGCAATGGCAGCCACAGTGGTCTTCTCCACTGTCATGCAGATTCTGGCCACGTTGCCACAGATTTCAGTCATACATCCGTTCTTGATTAGTTATAACTGGTTGGGCTTTGCGGACTTACTACGCAATCCCATGGAGCTGAGTTCATTCGCCAGCAATATTGCCTTACAGCTTGCTTACATATTCATCTTTGGATCACTTGCTTACAGCCGATTTACAAGCAAGGACATTCTCTCGTAGCTCTCTTAAATCTCTCCGCGCTCTAAACCTTCGAGAACTTCTTGGGCTCGCTCCTTGAGTTCAGGTAAATCACTCAATCGCTTAAGACCAAAGACTTGTTGGCTCATGCGATGGTTCTTGGCAAACTCTTCTTTATGTCGGTCGAGAAAATCCCAATACAAAGTCGTGAATGGGCAGGCGTCATCACCGACGCGTAGTTTGGGGTTATAGACACAGGGCTTACAGTAATTAGACATTCGAGAGATGTAAGCACCGCCGGCGGCATATGGCTTGGTCATCATTGCGCCGCCATCGGCGTGAACACCCATACCGATGACATTGGGAACCATTACCCATTCGCTGGCATCGATAAATACTTCGCGCATCCAATCGAGAAACTCTTGTGGATTGGTGCCGGTGATAAGCGCAAGATTAGAGAGCAGCATCAGGCGGGGGATGTGATGCACCCATGCGCGAGATTGAATATCGGTGACTGTCTGATTAATGCAGTTCATCTTTGTTGCATTTGGATCAGAGAAGAGTGGGAGTAATTTTTTGGTCGCGTGCAACTGATTGTTGTTGCGGTAGTCCGGACCCAAATACCAATACATGCCGTTTACATATTCGCGCCAACCAATGATTTGGCGGATAAATCCTTCGGCGGATTCGATGGGAATAGTGCCGGCATCAAAGGCCTTTCTGGCGGCTTCAACGACTTCAGCGGCGTGGAGGAGTCCATTGTTTAAATAGGGCGAAAGGAGTGAGTGATGGAGCGCCCAGTTCTCAGTGGTCATCGCATCTTCGAGCGGTCCGAACTCAGCAAAATGGTTCTCCATAAAGTTCGTTAATTGCGCTAACGCGCCTTCGCGAGTGGTCGCCCAAGTGGTGGTTGCATCATGTCCGAGTTCGTGTGCGACTTGTAGATCAATCTCATCTCGCTGATGCTCAAGATAGGCAGGGCCTTCATATTTCTTCGGCGGTGGCAGACGGTTCTCTTTATCAAAGTTCCAAGAACCCCCAATCGGATCCTTGCCCTCCATCAAGATATTGAGTCGGGTGCGCTGCTTTCGATAGAAGCTCTCCATCAAGAATTGTTTCTGATCATCGGCCCAAGCCTTAAAGAGTGGGCGGGGAGTTAAGAAGAAATCGTTATCAACAAAAGTAACACCGTGCTTTTTGAGAGCTTCGTATTGAATAAATGAACTGGGCTCGGCACAGATGATGGGCAGATTGTTGTGCCGCTCTGAGATAGTTGTTAGACCGTCGATTGTTGTTGATGCCTTGATGTATTCAACGGTAAAACCTTCGCGTTCTAGTCTCTGAGCAAAGTG
>CAEZUD010000079.1_pt1 | contig 5120 bp, 5 predicted proteins | sample 7264381 | NCBI WGS metagenome assembly CAEZUD01 (sample SAMEA6813821, study PRJEB35770) | uncultured Actinomycetes bacterium | biome: Freshwater; feature: Freshwater reservoir; material: water | place: Czech Republic | collected 2016-04-20 | depth 0.5m m
GTATCCACGTTGATGACGTCTCACTTGTTGTGCACGTTGATCCACCAGCAGATCACAAGGATTATTTGCACCGCGCAGGTCGCACAGCTCGCGCTGGCGCACGCGGAGTAGTTGTCTCACTTGCTACACACCGCCAACGTAAGGAAATCTTCGGTATTTCCAAGCGCGCAGGTGTGAATATCACTGAGATTAATGTTCGCCCATCTGATGAAGAACTTATGCGCATTACTGGCGCCCAAGAGCCATCCGGTATTCCTATTGCAGTAGAGGTCGAGAAGCCAGGTCGCAATGACCGTGGTAGCCGCGATCGTGGTGACCGTGGTGGATTCCGCCGTGGCAGCTCCAGCAATTTTAAGAAGCGCAGTGAAGGTGGAGGCCGCGTTGGTGATGACTCTCGTGATTCACGCGAAGACCGTCCAGCACGTGGCGATAAGCCAGTGCGTAACTTCCGTGGCGCAACACCAGTGAAGAGCGATCGCTTTGAACGTCCAGCACGCCCAGAGCGCACCGGTCGCGAAGATTCACGTCCTGCTCGCCCAGCACGTCCGGCACGCGAAGAGCGTCCAGTAAAAAATGGTTGGTCAAAACCAGATAAGCCATTTCGTGCACACACTTCTGGAAAGCCAGAACGTTTTGAGAAATCAGATCGCCCCGCAAAGTTTGATCGCTTTAACGCACCTTCAAAGCCAGAGCGTGCAGCAAGTGCACATACTTGGCGCGCAGAAGGTTTAGAGAGCAAGCCAAAGTCAGGCAAGCCTGCTTATAAGAAGTCAGCACCTAAGCGCGATGAAAAGCCAGGAGCGAAGAAAACTTCATTCAAGAAGGTAGCGCCGAAGAAATTTGCTTCAGCAAAGCCTGCAACAGGTAAGGGTGGATTTAAAGCTGCACCAAAGAAAGCAGCGGGTAAGAAGCCTCGTACCAAGAGCAAGTAAATTAATTAAGTACGATTTCTCGATCGAAAACGGAGTGTGCGTTGTCGCTATTGTGGCTGACAACAAGCACTCCTTTTTCTTGCTTAATCTCATTAATTAAATTCATAATACGAATTTGCGAAGCGCTATCTTGTCCAGCAAAGGGCTCATCCAATAAGTAGAAATCTGCTTCTTGAATCAGCGCAATAGCCAGACTGACACGTTGTTGTTGACCGACGGATAACTCAGTGACTTTCTTATCTAGTAATTCAACTAGACCAAGCTCTTCGATAATTGCGTGAGTACGCAGGCTTCGGCGCTTCTTTGGCACAAGATTGAGCGCTTGGACAACAGTGTAGGCAAGAGTGAAGGTGCGGCGCTGGGGGGCGATAGAGCGCAACTGGGCTTGATCTTTAGCTTTGAGCTTGCTGATGTCGTTGCCAATGATTTCAATAGTGCCAGAGTCGGGTTTGAGAAAACCACCAATGAGCGCGATTAGTGTGGATTTACCGGCGCCGTTACTGCCAGAGAGTTGAACGGCCTCTCCATTTCGAATCTGCGCAGAGAACTCATCCAAGATGACGTTGGTGCCACGACTGAAGGTGACGCGCTTGATATCAATCATGGCTAATCCATTGCGCGCGATTTCGACGGAGCAAAATGATCAGCGCTGGTGCGCCGATTAGAGAAGTGATTAATCCGAGTGGAATCTCATGTGGTTGGAATGCGGTGCGAGCAACCAGATCGGCACCGAGCAGAACGATGGCACCGATGAGTCCACTAATAGAAAGGAGGCGACGATGTGCTGGCCCAATTAGTGAGCGAACAATATGTGGAATCAATAAACCAATAAAAGCGATGGATCCGATAGCGCTTACCGATGTGCCAATGAGAAATGCCAGTGCAATGATGGCAAAGAACCGGATTCGCTTAGGATTCACACCGAGATAATGACTAGAAGCATCGCCGAGCGAATAGATATCTAACTTTCGTGAAACAAAGAATGCGGTGATGATTCCAACCTCAAGAATTGGCGCAGTGACGTGAACCGTCTCTGAATTGAGTAATGAGAGCGAGCCAAAATTCCAGAATGAGAGCGATTGGATACTGGGCTTGGGCGAGCTGGTAATAATTAACCCAGCGATAGAGGTAAGAATCGATGAAATCGCAATACCGGTAAGAAGGAAGCCAAAACCTTTGTTGGGTGCGAGGGCTTGTACTAATAGTGCTGTTAGCGCTGCAAAGAGCACCGCCGCAAAGACGTTGGTGCGAGAGCCATAAGCAGCTGCGCCAGAGGAGATCACGGCGATAGTGCCGAGAACTGCGCCGCTAGATAGACCAATAAGAGTGGGTTCGGCTAACGGATTGCGGAATATTCCTTGCGCAATAACACCAGCGAAACCAAGACCAGCACCAAAAATCATTGCGCCGACTGCGCGCGGCATGCGGATCTCCCAGACAGTTGTGGCATCTACGCCTTTACTGTTCCCAAAGAGAATATCCCAGAGTGGAGTTTGGAGATGGAGAACTCCAATTTGTAGAGAGAGAAAGAAGAGTGCAATCAGGACGAGGACGCCACCGATATAGAGCGTGAGTTCACGTCTCATTTCTTAAGTACCTGCAAAATCGCGGTTCGGAGTTTTGGCATCATCTCGGATGTGCGAGGACCAAAGGATAAGAAGAGCGAATCATCGATGGTGACAATACGTTTCTTCTTGCCGGCTGGGGTCTGGGCAATGCCAGGAAGTTGCAATAGTCCTTCGATGCCACCGACAGATTGCAACCCTTTAGTCATTAAAACGATGACATCTGGCTGCATCTTGACTAGCGCTTCAGCGCTTAAATCTGTGAACGGTGTTTTGAAATTAACTGCTCCGATATCGGTAAAGCCGGCTGAACGAATAATGGAATCAGCACCTGACCCTTTGCCGCCCACCAAATAAATAGAAGAGGTCCCACGTAAGTAGAGAAAAGCAACTCTCTTCTGTGAAATTGGATTTGTATATTGCGAAATTTTTGAACTGAGCAATGAATAAGCCTTAGGCACCTTAAGTGCGTCGGCAATAGCTTTTTCTTTAGGCAAAATATCTGCGAGAGTGTAAGCACTTGGAATCTTTACCATTTTAATATTTGAATTCTTTAAGACTTGAAGTGCAGTTTGTGGGCTTGTGTTGTTGTCGATAAAAATAATATCTGGTTTTTGTGAGAGAACTTTCTCGGTATTCACTTGATGACCAGAGGTATCGAAAGCAACAGAATCTAGTTCTGGCATAGCCGAAGCAATATCGCGGCCTACTAAATATTTCTTATAACCAAGTGCGGCGACGATCTCGGCCGCACCATTGCCTAGCGCAACAATTCTTTTATATGCAGGAGCTTCACCCGAATTAACTATCGGCAAACCAACTGTGGCAGGTGAAATATTTATAACGCTGGTAGCGCTAGCGGAATTGATTGTTAGTGGCACGCCTAATATCGCGACTGCGATAACCACTCGAACCTTCATAGGAGGATTATCACAGTCTTGTTCACGCTTGTTTCCGACGTTCCTGCGGCATTTGTCGGAGGCGCCCCTCATAGGGATAGCCTAAATTTCGGTAGTGCTAAAGCGAAAGATTCTCCTTACTGCAATGGTTGCACTATTTAGCCTTGCAGTGTCCTCTGCCCACGCAGCAGTGAGTTCGGTTAAAGCAAGTGATGGCGCAATCCTTACAGTCTCGAAGGCATCGGCCATTAAGAGCGGTGACCTCTTAACAATCACCGGCACACATTTTGATGAAACAATCGGGATTTATGTAGCAATGTGCAAGGTCGTACCAAAAATTGAGCTACCAACACCATGTGGCGGCGGTATGGATAAGACAGGTGCAACTAAGTCTTCAATCTGGATCTCGTCAAACGCTCCCTCATATGGAACAGGGCTGGCACGTTCGTATCAAGCAGGCGGGCGTTTTAAGGTGACCCTCAAAGTTTCACCCTTGATTGGCAAGATAGATTGTCGCAAAATAGCCTGTGCTATTTATGTTCGCGCCGATCACCTCCGCACGGAAGATCGCACCCGCGATATGTATATACCTTTAGCTTTTAAGAAATAAGGATGAACAAAGGATGAGAATGAAGAAAATCGTAATAGCAATCGCCTCAACTGCTCTTGTTGCTAGCAGCACTTATGTTGCTAATGCCGCCCCAACAACAACAGTTATGTTCACCGCCCCAACAGGTGCCCCACTTGCCGGCAATACTCTGCCGACTCTAACTTCAGGTGATGTCGTCACTATGGTTATAGGTAAATTTCCGACAGGTAAGGGAATGTATGTTTATCAAGCAGTGCAACCAGCTGCAGGTAAGCGCCCGACTGTATTTAATAAGTCCGGATCACTCTGGATTTCTGCGACCCCTGGCGCATCCTTTAAGCCGAGTGATCTCATTAAATTAACAATTGATAATGGACGCGCTTGGGGTGCGGATTGCGCTTATCAGAGTTGTGGAATCCAGGTAGAACTCGACTCCATTAGTTCTGCAGGAGATACCTCTGAGGATCAATTCTTTCCATTTACTTATGTCGCAGGTACTTCTACAACAACTGCAGCTCCAGCAACTCCTGCCTCAAGTACAACCGTAACTGCATCAATCGATGGAACTACCCTTGAGCAAAATAAGGCCTCAGTTGTTCTTGCTTATCGCACGCCGTTAACGGTGGTCACAACCGCATCAGATGGCACAACACCAACAATGAAATTTACTGCTGATCCTTCCGGCAAGACTTTGTGTGTGGTCGAAGGCAGAACAATAAAAGCGGTTACTGCAACCGGAACCTGCAATCTAGAAGTTCGCACTGGAACATCAGTTGGTTATTATCCGTTTTACTTAGGTCAAGGAACTCAGGTTGTTAAGCAGAAGATCAAGAAGGTCAAGCGCGGCAAGCCGACTTCATTAACCTTAAAGAGCAATTTCGGTGAAACCATTGCGTATCAATCCACCTCAAAGAAAATTTGTACATTGGTGGATAACACCTTGATTGGTTTAACACCTGGCAGATGCACTATTACTGCGACTGCTATTGGGACCGATAATTACAAGGAATATAAAGCAAAGCTTGGAATATTAATTACTAAGTAAGAAATTACTGAGCCAGAGCTCGGAGTCCTGCAACAGCAAATATTTTTGCATTGCGGATTTCGAGCTCTGCATCATTTCCGGATTCAATAC
>CAEZUD010000081.1_pt1 | contig 4983 bp, 4 predicted proteins | sample 7264381 | NCBI WGS metagenome assembly CAEZUD01 (sample SAMEA6813821, study PRJEB35770) | uncultured Actinomycetes bacterium | biome: Freshwater; feature: Freshwater reservoir; material: water | place: Czech Republic | collected 2016-04-20 | depth 0.5m m
GATGCCGATATCGATGAAGCAGTTAAAGGTGCGATGATTGCCAAGATGCGCAACGGTGGCGCAGCTTGTACAGCCGCTAATCGATTTATTGTGGCTAAGAAGATTGCTGAAGAGTTCACCGCCAAATTAGCCGCGGCAATGTCGGCTCTCAAGGTTGCAGATGGCTTAACCGAAGGTGCCCAACTCGGAGCAAGTGTCTCTATTAAAGAGCGCAACAAGATTGCCGAGCTCGTTGACGCATCTGTTGCTGCCGGTGGAAAATTGCATGCCGGTGGATCAGTCCCAGCAGGCGATGGAGCTTTCTATCCCGCAACAGTTATTACCGTTGATAAGAAGAATCCGATTCTTGCTAATGAAGTGTTTGGGCCCGTCGCTCCTATCGTCACTTTTGATACTGATGAAGAAGCAATTGCACTCGCCAATGACACCGAATACGGCCTGATTAGCTATATCTATTCATCCGATTTAAAACGCGCACTGCGCACCGCCGAAGCTCTGGAATCAGGAATGGTCGCCGTCAATCGCGGCGTTATATCTGATCCTGCTGCACCATTTGGTGGCGTCAAGCAATCCGGCCTCGGCCGCGAAGGTGGCTTCGCTGGAATCCATGAGTTCTTGGAGACTAAGTACATCGGCGTGGAGATTTAATTAAGCAATAATTCCAGCTTCGCTCCGTGCGAAAAATTCCACCAAAGTTTCCAATTTCTCGACATCGGTTTCTGGGATTGGAATTTGGCTTGAAATGCTTTCTAACGGGCCTGGCTTCACCGAAATATCGAATGTAAAAAAACCTTCCGAGACCTGGTATTTGATCACGCCTAAATCGGTTTGAACTTCCAGCTTATTATTTTCAAGAAGCCTCTTCGCTTGAATTTCATATCTTTCTCGTTCGTTCGTAGCTAGATTAAAGAAATTCATGAGAACTTCAGACTCCCACAATTGTTCTTTGGGAGTAAGAAAAGAAATTTCTTCGATCGACATATTGGAAGGATATCTCAAGTTCCACACGACAGGGGAAATATTTCCTTCGATTGAACATGTCTAGCATATTGCCATTTTCCATCCAGATAAGCTTTTGAATATGCAATTCCAAAATATCGTGTAGCCCGTGAGTTTTTGCAGCGAAGAAAAGTCCCGAAGTTATTAACTCGCTTTCCAGGCAAAGTAGTTCCAAGACTATTGACTGTCGAAGCTGCTAGCTTGTAATTACTAAAGCGACCGACTTTCCAAAGTTCTACAGTAAGTGCAACTTTGCTCTGTGGAAGATCACAGATTGAATATGCATCGACTTTAACTGCCCGGTTACCACTCTGTTCAAATATTTGAGTGGAAAGATGGACATCACTGACCTCGATTCGACAAGCGGCTTTAGAAATGGCCCAGGAATTACTTATTTGAAGGTCAAAAATTGCGATCACGGCTAAGGAAAATATAGAGATTCTTTTCATGCCATAAGGTGGCAAGGGTTAGATCCCGAAAAGCCTTTCAATCAAAAACTGTGGATGCTCGACCATTTTTCAGCTAATCAGGTTATGGAGAAAATGCATAGAGTGGCGGATGTCCGAAGTGAGCGGAGGATGTCCGAGCCATTGATTTCAGCATTGGATAGCGGTTCCAGCTGAGCCACTGAATAAGTTAATGAGTGATTCAGCCGAAGCGAACGAAGTGAGCGGAGGATGAGGGATTTGAACCCTCGAGACTTTCGTCTACGCGTGTTCGAGACGCGCGCACTCGGCCACTATGCGAATCCTCCATGCGAATCCTAACGCGAATAAATCTCGCTACTTCTTAAAAATCCAAAGAATCTTTCCTTTAAAACTTACGCATTCAACGCTTCTGCCGACCGCGCTAGGAATAGTTGCTCCAACAGTTTCACACTTCATGCCGGGATATACCCCATTAGTAGGTAGTGGATCAGTAGTCAGTTTCCAACGTAATTTCTCATTTACTGGAGTGCAAAGCAGAACTTCACCCTTCTCAGTGGGAAGATATTGACCCTCAATATCGCAAAGCCCCTCTGGCCCAAATACTTCATCGGGATTCGGTTTCTGCGTCGAGTTTGTGTCAATTGGCGAAGTTTCGTTATTGGATTTGTTCCCAACTGGCGAGACGGACCAGAAGAGATAATCGGCGACTTTCACGCAAGTGACTTTCACCTTATTTGCATTAGCAACTTCATTAACTTTAGAACAGGGCGCTCCTGCCCTAATTACGGGGGTGGGAATTTTGAATTCAGCAACCGCAAAATTTTTCGGGTATTTCTTCCTCAAAACAGTATCTGTTTGAATCTTCTGTTTTAATCCCCATGAAATCTGATCGACAATAAATTGTGAAATACCAGAATAGGCCTTCTCTGGTGTCACACCAAAAGTCTTTTTAAATACCTCTTTCCAGCTTGAACAAGGGATAATTTCTTCGCTATTCGTTTCACAATCTGGCGTAGCGGCGACTTCTAGCCCTTTAAGAAACTTGTAAACGCTATCGAAGCCATACATGCCAGTTAGATATTGAAAACCCATTGCACCAATTGCATAATCCTGAGGCTCCATACACTTTGAAATAGGCCGAGTTTCATTGGCCTGGAAATAATCACTCCAAAATTGAGGTTTAGTCGTTTTGTAATCTACTTCTCCAGCAGCTAACGAAAGTCCGCGTTGAACAATTCGAGCCATACTATTGATATAGACCGGTTGACTTATACGACTTTCTATTGCAAAGCCATTGTAAGTGGCCATACCTTCGCGTATCCAACAAGGCATTCTGGTTCCGGAAGTTTGAGTAAATTGTGAAACGTGAGTCATTTCGTGATAGATAACGTACGGATATTGATCACCTTCAAGTTCGATCTCCAGAAGTTCCATTCCTTGACTTCCATCTTGAGTTTGACCAGTTGCGGCGGAATCGTGGCGATGATCCAAACTTAAGGATTCGTAAGAACCCTTATTTAATCCCGCTTGGAGAGCCGCGTCATACCAATCTCGATCTTTTTCGGCATCCCACATCCAAATAGTGACAGGAGTTTTTGATGGTACATATTTCTCATAGTAATGAAGAATGAAGAGAATTTGATTTTCAGCAATTTTGACTTTTTTTGGGTCAGAATTAGGTCCGACCACAAAAGTTACATTCGGAATATTCTTTGAATACGTCTTAGGAGAATTTTTCGTAAGTTCATTCCACGCTTTTACTGCGATTGGAGAACCAAGTGCGGATTCAGCTCTAGCTTGAGGAACCACGGCTGCGAGTACTGAAAAAACAGCCAGCCATATAATTTTTCGCACCGCTACAGAGTAAGTCACTAACTTTGATGCTGGAAGAGAGAACGGCAGAAAATATCAGGCGCGGAGGATGTCGGAGCTGTTGATTTCGTGAGCGGAGGATGAGGGATTTGAACCCTCGATAGGTTGCCCTATACACGCTTTCCAAGCGTGCGCACTCGGCCGCTATGCGAATCCTCCAGTGAAGCGAGCTAACCTTACCCGCCTTTTAGTGCATGGTTAAACCCGCTTATAGAGCGAGCCAGAATGGATTCTCAAAGCGCTTAACAAAGGCAGCCAACCATTGGGCAGCCAGCGCGCCATCAACCGCGCGATGATCGACTGACATCGTGAAGTTAATAACGGAGCGAACAACAATTTGGCCATCAACAACAACTGGCTTCTGCTTTGCCGCACCAACAGCCAAGATTGCAGATTGCGGCGGATTGAGAATTGCAGAGAATTCATCAGTTCCGTACATACCCAGATTAGTAACCGAGAATGTTCCACCCTCAATTTCATGTTGTTTCAGACCACCTGTGCGTGCCCGATCAATGAGTTCGTTAGCAGCCGCATTTAATTGAATCAGTGACATGTGATTGACGCCGCGGATAACCGGAGTGATAAGTCCCTTGTCTGTGGCTACAGCGATTGCAACATCGACATCGCTAAATTGACGAAGTGCGGTATCTGTCCAGATGACATTGGCGGCAGGAACATCAGCAAAAGCCGCAGCAACCGTTTTCACAATGAGGTCGGTAACAGAAACTTTCTTTGGTGCCCATTCATTAAAGCTAGTGCGGAATTTCAACATTTCATCTGCAATTACTGGAGCGTTGAGATAGAAGTGTGGAACCGTGGTTTTGCTCTCGGTTAAGCGACGAGCAATTGCCTTGCGCATTCCAGAGTGCGGTATTTCAATAAAGCTACCGGTCGGAATTACCGGAGCAGAAACTGCAGATGCGCGGGGCGATCCTCCGCTAGCAATTGCCGCCTGAACGTCACGACGGACAATGCGACCATCGGGACCGGTGCCCTGAATGGAGGCAGGATCAATTCCACTTTCTTTAGCTAAGCGACGAGCAAGCGGGCTTGCAAAAAGTCGTCCACCATTATTAGCAGGTGCGGCGGCGACAACAGGTGCGAGTGCAGCAACAACTGGCGCTGCTGGAGGCGGTGTTGGGGCAGCAGCTGCAGGTGTAGTAACTGGTGCAGGAATATCTGCGCCAGCTTCTGTCAGTAACTTATCGATCTCTGCTTGGCCTTCGCCCGCAGCGAGCAAGATTGCAATGGGCGCACCAACTTGAACATGGGCACCATTTTGAGCCAAGTACTTTCCAAGAATTCCGTCGCTTTCGGCAGGTACTTCGACCAGAGCCTTCTCTGTCTCCACTTCAGCCATTGGCTGACCAACTGTGAAAGAAGCGCCTTCAGCAATTAACCATTTCGCAATGATTGCCTCGGTCGCATTAGCCAGAACTTCTGGCATTCTCATGATTGCGGCCATGTTAGCGAGTACCGCCAAATCCAGCTTTCACGCGTGCGATACCAGCAACAATCTCTTCTACGCCGGCATATGCAGCGCGTTCGAGCACCTTAGAAATACTTGGTGAGGCTTCGCCGCCAGATACGCGTTGCACTGGTTGATCGAGCCAATCGAAGTAACGACGATGAATCTCATCTGCAAGCCAACCACCGTATGAAGTACCAAGTGCGCCTTGTTCAA
>CAEZUD010000087.1_pt1 | contig 4199 bp, 4 predicted proteins | sample 7264381 | NCBI WGS metagenome assembly CAEZUD01 (sample SAMEA6813821, study PRJEB35770) | uncultured Actinomycetes bacterium | biome: Freshwater; feature: Freshwater reservoir; material: water | place: Czech Republic | collected 2016-04-20 | depth 0.5m m
TAACCAAAGGAAAAAAGCTAAATGGCAAAAGGTACAGTTAAGTGGTTCAACTATGAAAAGGGTTTAGGTTTAATTGCAGTTGATGGTGGCGGACAAGATGTTTTCGTTCACTACTCAGCAATTCAAGGCAATGGTTACAAGTCTCTCGAAGAGGGTCAAGCCGTGACTTTCGAAGTCGTACAAGGTCCTAAGGGTCCTCAGGCTGACGCAGTTAACCCTGCTTAATACCATTAACAATAAGAAGGGCCTCCGATTAATCGGGGGCCTTTTTTAATGGGAATTTAACGCAGACTAATAACCCGACTGCTTGGGAATATCGCCCAGCTTTGCCCGTAACTTCGCTACCGATTTAGCCGGTGAAATATTCTTACCAGATTTCCAGGCGGTGATGTAGTCAAAGGGATTTAACTCGCCTCTACGCACCCACCAGATGCCAGCCTTTGTCGGCCAGGAAATTCCGAAATGTAAGTGCGGCGCCGTCCCGCCCGCATCGCCTGTCGTTCCAACCCGGCCTATCAATTCTCCGACAGATACTCGATCGCCCACTTTTACACTTGCCGGAATAGATTGCAAATGTGAACCGTAATAGCGGACACCATCATCGCCCACCATGGAAATCATCTTGCCGCCACGATCAGCGCCTCTGTTAGTAGACCAGCTAAACCGATCAATCCGATTAATTTCATCAATAATCCCTGAGGTCGGAGCAACGAATGCGCATCCTCGTTCTGCCAAAATATCGGTCGCAGGGTAATTGTGGTGATAGCGAGTAAAAGTGACCGGGCATCCTTTGATGGGAAACGCGTACTGAGGTGAAGCGTTCGCCACGACCGGCACAGCAGACACCACAACAGTCATGAGCATCGCTATCCCCCATCGATTCATACGCCTAACCTTAAAGGCTCTGCCAACTGCGAGCGTCATCTGGATAGCCCCTGCGTCAGATGGCTAAGAGTTCATTCATATCTTTTCTAACCTCAGCAACTAATAAGTCTTGGTTTTCCGAGGCTGGTACTGAGAAGAGCGGAGATTTTATATGGGCTTGAAAATTGCAATCGTGGGAGCAGGCTTTGGTGGCCTCTCTTCAGCAAAAGTTCTGACTGAATTTGGGCATGATGTCTACGTCTTTGAAAAAGAATCAGAGGTAGGCGGAGTATGGACTGCTTCTCGACGTTATCCGGGTCTTGGAACTCAGAATGTTAGAAGCACATATGCCCTCTCTGATTATCCATATCCAAAAGGAACTCCGGAGTGGCCTAGCGGCGAACAAGTGCAGAGCTATATGGCAGGTTACACCAAGAAGTTTGGTATTGATAAGAAGATTCAGCTCAACACCACTGTTGATAAAGCTAAGCAAGGATCCGACGGTCGATGGACTTTAGACATCACTGCTAATGGAAAGAGCCGCACTGAAGATTTTGATTACCTGATTGTCGCCAACGGAATCTTCTCTGATCCTTTCGTCCCTGAATTTAAGGGCTCCGATGCGTTCAAAGCAGCGGGCGGCAAAATTATGCACACGGTGGACTTCCACAATCTCGGCGATGTAAAAGGAAAGAACGTGGTCGTGGTTGGCTATGGAAAGTCCTCGTGCGATGTTGCTAATGCTTGTGAAGGAACCGCCAAGAGCGTGACTATCGTGGCGCGCCACTTAATTTGGAAGGTTCCCAAGAAGCTTAAGAATGTTCTGAACTACAAGATGCTGCTACTCACTCGAATGGGCGAAGCGCTCTTCCCGTACATCGAACTTAAAGGAACTGAAGCTTTCTTGCACGGCAAGGGCAAGAAGGTCAGTGCTGGAATGTTAGGTAGCGTCCAAGGCGTGATTGAAAAGCAATTCAAATTAGAGAAGCTTGGCCTTCATCCAAAGACCGGTCTCGACACAATTGTTCGAAGCACTGTTTCACTCGCCTCTGATGGAATCTTTAAGAAGATTGCTCAAGGAAAGTTAACGGTCGAGCGTGACACAGAGATCATAAAGATGGAAGCCGGCAAAGTTCATCTTGCTAATGGCAAAGTTCTCGATGCTGACTATGTCATCTGTGGAACCGGCTTCTATCAACACGTTCCCTTCCTTGAAGATAAAGTTATGAAGGCAATCACTGATGAGCGCGGAAACTTCCGTCTCTATCGTCAATTAATTCCACTCGATGTGAAGAACTTGGCATTTAGCGGATACAACTCATCCTTCTTTAGCCAGCTAAACGCTGAAATCGGATCTGTGTGGATTGGTGCTCATATTGCTAATGCCGTCAAACTTCCTTCTCGAGCAGAGATGCTGGCTCACGTGGATAAGCGCTTGGCATGGATGGAATGGCGCACGGAGAATAAGCACGCTCGCGGAACCAACATTATTCCGTTCTCTGTACACAATATCGATGAACTACTTCAGGACCTGGATGCACAGATTCCGGTCTTCACTCGCTTCAACCAGTGGTTGTTGCCAATTAATCCTGCAAGCTACAAGAACGTAAGCAAGAAGGTTCGTTCACGAATCGGCGCTGGTAAGTAAATCTCCAGTAAAAAGCCCCGGCCAAATGGTCGGGGCTTTTTTTATCTTTGCTTACGCTTCGAGAAGCGGAATAGCTGGGACTGCTTGTTCTGGTCCCATCGCCGAGTAACCTCCATCGGCTGCCCAATCAGCACCCGTCACTACTGATGCGCGATCGCTAGCCAGGAATGAAATTACATTAGCAACTTCTTCAGGGTCTCCTACGCGACCGGTGAGGTGGAATGGTGCTGCTACGCGATCTGTTTTCTTGCGGTCTCCTTTAGATAACATGTTCATAATTGCAGACCAGGTCCATCCGGGCGATACGGCATTGACCCGAATCTTATCTGGCGCGTAATCCATAGCCATATTGCGAGTGAGTTGAACTATTGCAGCCTTACTGACGGGATATGCCCAACGACCAATTTGAGCAACACTGGAAGAGATGCTGGTGAGGTTAATAATTGATCCTCCCCCTTGCTTCTTCATGTGCGGGCGAACTGCTTCACCCAACAGAGCAGAACTAGCAACATTCACGTTGAGAGTGTTCATCCATTGTGAGCGAGTAGTTGCGGATCCCGCATCATCATAGGAGCAAGCTAAGTTAACAAGTACATCAATCTTGCCAAGTTCCTTCAGGGCAGCGGCAATCACCTTATCGATGTCGGCATCGTTAGTGATATCTGCTTGCACAAATGAAGCACCGACGCTCTTTGCTGCAGCCACCCCGCTCTCGGCATTGATTTCAACAATCAAGACTTTTGCGCCATCAGCGATGAGAACTTTTGCCACAGCCTCGCCGAAGAGGGTTCCGCCACCGGTAACAATTGCGGCCTTGCCGGCCAATAAACCTGAACTCATATCTCTCCTTTATGGGTGAATAAGGGTTGACGCTAGAGAGTCTGCACTCATTTACCTGTCCTGCTTGCGCGTAGGTTATCCAGAGAACGCAAAATAACCACCAGAACTCATTGACCTGCTGCCTTTCCCCCGCAACTATTGCCCTCATTACACAGGGGAAGGGTAAGAAATGTCGCCAGTAGCCGAACTGCTCTCTGCGCATAATCTCTTCCGAACCAGCAATCTTGACCAAGCCCGCGATGAAGTTGCTCGCGTCTTCTGCCCTCACGCGCTCACTACAACTAGCGCCGATCAGCAGCTCAACACTGTCCATAATCGCGTAACTCTGGGCGATGTCACTCTCAATTATTTAGATTATGGCGCTGAGGTAAAGATAACGCCTGGCGAATTGCAATCTTTCTTCTTAGTCCAGATGCCGCTCGCAGGATCAGCTGAAATCTATTCAGGTAAAGAGCACGTGCACTCCGATGTCAACGTCGCATCCATACCAAATCCACTTGAAAAGTTAGACATGCTCTGGCACAACGACAATCCGCAATTGCTTGTCTATATCAGCCGAACTACTTTGGAAGAGCGCTTAGAAGATTTAATCGGACGCGAACTGCACCTACCCGTTAAATTTGATTTAGGAATGGACCTCACTACTGCCCAAGCGAGAAGTTGGCGCACGCTCGTCGATACCTTAGTAGCTGACGTGGATCGTGGTGGATTGACCATGCACACCGGTGTTCGTAATCAATTTCAAGATTTAATCATCTCAGGACTACTTCTCTCTCAACATCATAACTACAGCGAATCAATCGGCACCAAGATTGAACCTGCTGCTCCGCGCTCTGTTCGGTTAGCA
>CAEZUD010000094.1_pt1 | contig 3791 bp, 4 predicted proteins | sample 7264381 | NCBI WGS metagenome assembly CAEZUD01 (sample SAMEA6813821, study PRJEB35770) | uncultured Actinomycetes bacterium | biome: Freshwater; feature: Freshwater reservoir; material: water | place: Czech Republic | collected 2016-04-20 | depth 0.5m m
GACGCTAGTGAAATAGAAGGATCCCCCGCCGGAGGAATTGATGAATGAAGAGTTGGGAGTCATGGTTAATACAGATGAGCCAGAGCAGGCTGCAGAAACAGATACACCTTGACCAAATTGAACCGGTACTCCGGAGTTGATTCGGATATTGCCCGCAAAAGTTGTATTAAGAAATAGTCCACCAGCAAGCAGAATCAGAATCGACGCAAGAATTCCTGGAGCTTTACGTCGAGGCGCGGGGGCGTCGTCAATGGGATCGTCGTAGTAATAGTCAGACATTGATCCCTCCCCCTTAACTTTGAGACTTAGCCGGCAGCTATGAAGAGTTCGGCGTTCCCGCAGGCGTTGGTGTACTGCGGAAGCGCCGAAATCCCAATGAGGATGATAGCGGAAGATTGGAAGGTTATTCCATACTTGAAAAATACGCCCAACCTTTAAAATGGGCGCCAGTTGCTGCCATCGCTTTCTAATCTGGGCATTCGCCCTAAACTTGGCCCATGCCCACCAAGAAGAAGGCGGTAGCACCTTCCCGACAGGCTGCCTACACCGCCCGAAATCGCGCGAATCTGGTCTTGGCTGCTCAAAGAGTTCTGGCGGAAATTGGCCCCGAGGCCACCATCGAACAAGTGGCTGAAATAGCTCAGGTATCTCCCACCACGATCTACAAATACTTTCCCAATAAAGAGATTCTTTTCTCCGAGGCACTGGCACAAATTTGGGCGGAGTGGGTGGCTTGGGCATATGCGGGTAGACCGCCGGGCGAGAGTCTGGAATCGGTCTTAAGTGTTGGTCGAATGATGTTCTGGGTGAAACAGACCCATCCACTTTTTGCCAAAATTCTTCACAACATATTGAGTAATCCTGAATTCATTATTAATGCGGTTTCTGGACCAGCCCATATGGCATTCAAAAAGCTAGCTGATCAAGGTGAGCTTGCCAACGACAATTTCGAAATGCGCGTCATGCTTTACGCATATTCCTTGGCGGGAATTTTGACCTCAGTTCACGTCACTGAAACCATGTCTCCAACTCAAGCTGAACAAGCACTTGTAATAGCTTTACGAATATTTGATGTCAGCGAAGCTAAAGCAAAGAAGGCTATTGCGCGAAAGTTAGATTTTCCGCCTACCAAATAATTTGATTTAGTCCTGCGGACGAACTTGCCGCAAATCCCACTTGTGATGGCGCTCTTCCAGAACTGACTGCAATCGAGCCAAGGGCCGCGACCATGGCACCGTTATCGGTGCAGAGATCCATTGTTGGAATCCGCAGGTCGATACCGGCTTTTGCGGTGCGTTCTGTGGCCATCTCTCGAAGTCGTGAATTAGCTGCAACTCCCCCAGCAATAACCAGTGAATCAATTCCTGTTTCCTTACAGGCAGCGATGGCCTTTGTAACCAGCACATCGACCACTGCTTCTTGGAAAGATGCTGCGACATCTGCGCGGGCGGACAAAGGTGTTTGTTGGAGATAGCGCGATACAGCTGTTTTAAGTCCACTAAAAGAGAAGTCATATGCGTGCTCGCCCTGATCAGATGAATGCGTCAAGCCGCGTGGGAAATCGATAGCGGATTTATTGCCTTCCTTAGCTTCTCTGTCGATGGCGGGGCCACCAGGAAAACCAAGTTCAAGTAAACGTGCAATCTTGTCGAACGCTTCACCAGCTGCATCATCCATAGTGCTGCCAAGGACTTTCACATCGCTAGCAATATCGTTGACCTGCAAGATGCTGCTGTGGCCACCGCTGACAAGCAACGCAATAGAGGACTTGAGTGGGTGATCAGAGTTCAACGCATCAACAGCAATGTGAGCGGATAAGTGATTAACTCCGTAAATTGGTTTATCCATTGCTATAGATAGCGCCGATGCACTGCTGACGCCGACGAGAAGTGCTCCGATTAATCCTGGACCTGCTGTAACGGCAAAAGCATCAATATCTTTCATGCTGACCTTCGCTTCACGGAGTGCTTGTTCGAGGACGCTCGGCATTGCTTCGAGGTGCGCACGACTAGCAATTTCAGGGACAACTCCACCAAAGCGGGCATGTTCTTCTACGCTCGATGAAATGACATTGGCCAGCAGAGTGCGACCACGCACAATTCCGACCGCAGTCTCATCGCACGATGTCTCGATGCCAAGAATTAATGGCTGACTCATTTGGTCAACTCCTTGCGCATCACAATCGCGGTGACACCAGGGCCGTAATAGTTAGGGCGCTTAGAAATTGCAACAAAGCCAAAGGATGTGTAGAGCGGAGTCGCTTCGTCATTACCGGCGCGGACTTCGAGCATCATGGCTGGAACCTTCTTGTTGCGTGACCAATCAATCAATCGTCGCAACATTTCGCGACCAATTCCTTGGCGGCGCAAGTTGTTATCAACGGTCAGAGTCAAGACATCACAGGTATCCCCACGATGCATCACTCCAGCAAACCCAATTACTTTCTTATCTTTTTCAGCAACTAAATACATACGGTCTTTGCCAGCAAGTTCCTCTTTGAATTGTGCCAGCGACCACGGATCATCGGCATACGATGCCTTTTCCAGCGCATGAACGGTGACTAAATCCATCGCTGTCATTGGGCGGAAGGTAATTCCCTTCGGAGCAGGATGTGCATCAGGGCGACGGACATAGATAGCTTCAGCCACGTTTTCTGAGGTAAGAGCTAATTTCGCAAGGAGAACTGGATCTGGGGTGAGATTGTTATGAATCGGAATATCAGTGGGAAGTGAGAGTGGAGATATAACTTCAATCTCTCCTTGGCGAGCGCCCTTTACATATTTAGCCCAGAAGACCTCTTTGCGACGAGCATCAATTGTGGCGATGAATTCTGGTTGCGAGATTGCGGCAGCAATGACATCGAGCGAAGCTGCGCCTTTCCATTCGATACCTCGAGCAAGTGCAAAACTTTGGGCAAAGACGATGCCAACTCGGAGTCCGGTAAATGGTCCCGGACCCATACCTACGGCTACGAGATCAATCTTGGATTCGACGGCAAGGGCTCTTGCTACAAGCTTGGGAAGTACTTCGCCATGCGCCAAAGGATCATCGTGGAACTCAGAGAAGAGAATCTTTTCACCATCGACGATTGCGACCGAGGTGCGATTTGTGGATGTATCAATCGCCAAGATTGTGGTCATATCGAGAATCCGTTCCAGCGATCTCCGTGGCCCACAAAGGTAAGTTCGCGAGTGTTCTCATCTTCAGTGTGAGCAAGCTTTATCTCAAGATATTGATCAGCTATGCGATCGACTAACCCCTCGCCCCACTCGACAACAGTGATGCTGCGTTCGATATGGTCAATCAAATCTAAATCGTCAAAGAGCGCTGAGCCATCGCCGTCTTGTAATCGGTAGGCATCGATATGAACAAGTGGAATTCCCTTTGGGCCTGCTTCATGAATGCGAGAGATGACAAAGGTAGGTGAGGTGACGCCCGTGATTCCTAAGTAGGTTGCAATGCCTTGCGTGAAGGCTGTCTTGCCTGCGCCTAGTGGACCGGAGAGAAGGATGACATCTCCGGTATGAAGTGAGGCGGCGAGGGATTGGCCCTTTGCCTTCATCTCCTCGACGCCAGAAATAATCACTTGTGGAGTTTAAGGCATGAAGAAGGGGCCCCACCTATTGGTGAAGCCCCAAACTTCTATCTAAGTACTAGTTCATGTACTTGAGATCTGCTGGACGGTAATCGCGATCCTTATTGAGGTAAGGATCTTGCTTAAGCACCTGAGAAATGAAGGTCTCATTAGGGAGCTTTCCGTACTTAGCAGCTTGAGCCAGAGTCTTTACCCA
>CAEZUD010000095.1_pt1 | contig 3784 bp, 3 predicted proteins | sample 7264381 | NCBI WGS metagenome assembly CAEZUD01 (sample SAMEA6813821, study PRJEB35770) | uncultured Actinomycetes bacterium | biome: Freshwater; feature: Freshwater reservoir; material: water | place: Czech Republic | collected 2016-04-20 | depth 0.5m m
GCAACATCAAGCCTTTCGGCAACGTGCAAGTGGAAGCCACCGGTTCATGGAGCGGTCACAATAAAAGCTATCTTGACGCCGACCCAATCCAATTACCTACAGTCGACTTCTCCTCCGTTGACCACTAATGTTGAGCGCCGAACAATAAAGAGATAGAGCCGGAGAACTCATGTCATCAATTAACGCTGGAGATACCGCCTGGGTATTAATGTCCGGAGCACTCGTCCTCTTTATGACTCCAGGGCTTGCCATCTTTTATGGCGGAATGGTTCGTGCTAAGTCCACACTCAATATGATGATGATGTCATTTGCGGCGATGGGCGTGACCACAATTCTCTGGGTCTTATATGCCTACTCTCTCGCCTTTGGTCCTGATGCTGGCAATGGACTAATCGGAAATCTTCATCACATCGGATTAGCAGACACCATCAATCAGGTTGTTGGCTCGCCTGGCCACACCATTCCCACGCTCGCTTTTGTAATGTTCCAACTGACTTTTGCCATCATCACCGTTGCACTTCTCTCTGGTGCGATTGCAGATCGAGCTAAATACAGCGCATGGATTCTCTTTGTTGGCCTCTGGATCACCCTTGTCTACGCACCGATTGCTCACTGGGCCTTTGCCTCGCAAGGCGGTAATGGCGGTTGGATTATTGATCGACTTGGCGCACTCGATTTCGCCGGAGGCACTGTTGTAGAAATTAACTCTGGTGCTGCAGCACTGGCCCTCGCCATCGTTCTCGGAAAGCGCGAAGGCTTTAAACGCGATCCAATGCGTCCTCACAATATGCCGCTCGTTCTACTCGGTGCCGGAATGCTCTGGTTTGGGTGGTTTGGTTTTAATGCCGGTTCCGCACTTGCCGCTAACGGATTAGCAGCAACCGCAATGATCAACACCCAAGTTGCAACCGCAGCCGCGGTTATCTCGTGGATGACCTACGAAAAATTGCGCGAAGGTAAAGCAACCACCCTCGGTGCAGCATCCGGTGCCATCGCTGGCGCTGTCGCTATTACTCCTTCTTGCGGATACGTCACTCCCCTTGGCGCACTTGCCATTGGTTTGGTGGGCGGCGTTGTCTCAGCGTTCGGTGTCTCGCGAAAGTACAAACTTAACTATGACGATTCACTCGATGTCGTTGGCGTTCATGGCTTTGGTGGAATTGTCGGCATGATTGCAATTGGATTAATCGGCACTACCTCAGTTAACGAAGCTGGCGCAGATGGCCTCTTTGTTTCAGGCTCGCCAGATTTGTTGGGCAAGCAGTTGGTTGCAATTATTGCCACAGCAACTTTCTCTTTCATAGCTACCTTCATCATTGCAACCGCTATCCAAAAAACTATTGGATTCCGAGTTCACCGCGAAGTTGAACTTGAAGGCCTCGACACTTCTATCCATGCAGAGTCCGCTTACGACATCTCTTCCTTTACTACTCGATAACCGAAATCAGAAACGAGCCATCATGAAACTCATCACCGCCATCATCAAGCCAGCTAAGGTCGATGACATTAAATCTGCACTTCAAGCAAATGGAATCGCTGGCATGACTGTTTCGGAGGCAAGTGGTTTCGGACGCCAGAAGGGCCACAAGGAGATTTATCGCGGCGCTGAATACACCGTCGATTTGATTCCCAAAGTACGCATCGAAGTTCTGGTCGATGATGCCGACAAAGATCGAATTCTCGACCTCATCGTTGCAACCGCTAATTCAGGGTCCATCGGAGATGGAAAAGTTTGGGTTACCCCTATAGAAACAGTGGTTCGGGTGCGCACAAACGAACGCGGCGAAGACGCGCTCTAGAACAATAGAATTGATGAATGAGCAGGTGGCGTAAAGGGTTTCTTCTCGCCCTTATTCTGCCTCTGCCCTTCATTCTTACGCCGCCAGCACACGCTGGATATACAGGCGTCCAATACGGAATCGTAAATGAAAATGGAAGCCTCACACTCACTGCACCTTCTGGTGCTGTCTTTACTCAAGTGGTCTTTGCAAGCTACGGATCGCCAACCCAGACATATCCATATTCAATTGGTGCTTGTCACGCAGCAACATCATCCAACGTAGTTGGTACTGCATTTCTTAATCGAAACTCAGCAACTCTTGGTGCGACAAATGGCAACTTCACGGATCCTTGTGTAGGAACTGGAAAGCAACTTGCCGTCACTATGGGATATACCTATTCCTTAACGAATTCTTCTCTGCCAACAATTTCTGGATCTACAAGTGTCGGAGCCACTCTCACCGCCACTCAAGGCACCTGGGCTAATACACCGAACTCATACGCATACCAATGGCAACGTGCCGCAACTTCCGGCGGGACTTATTCCGATATTGCGAGCGCTAACTCGAATACGTATGTCATTACATCTTCAGATGTAGGCAAATTTTTAAAGGTCGTTGTCGCGGCCACTAATGATGCAGGCAGCGTATCCGCGGCTAGCTTGCCCACCGCATCGGCGGTATCGGGTATTACGAGTACAACATTGTCACTTTCCGGATCTCCAACAGTTGCCTATTACAGGACTGCTACTCCAATTTCTATAAGCGTTACTGCCGATGGCAAAGTCTCTGTCTTTGCAAATGGAAAAATAATTCCTGGCTGTAAGAATGCACTTACTTCTTCATTGGCCTTTACCTGCAACTGGAAACCTACTACTCATGGATCAGTCACTCTCGTGTCCACCTATACTCCAACAGTGGCTGGGTATCAAAGCTCCACTTCATCTAGCTACAGAATTCATGTAATTATGAGAACAAATAAGCGTTAAATCTCTTCAAAATTCCTCCGAAAATGGTTTTTGCGAGGCTCCACTGAGGCTGATAGGGTCTGCCAAGCAAGTTCGAATCAAGCCAGAAATGAGCCTGATTTGGTCACAATTACATAGCTCGGGTTGTTAGCTCAGTTGGTAGAGCAGGTGACTCTTAATCACCGGGTCGGGGGTTCGAGTCCCTCACAACCCACTTTTTAATCGGATTAGAATTCTCGCGTGAAGAAGAGAATTTCGTGGATCCTCATCTGGTCGACTTCTCTATACCTCCTCGCTTTTAACGCCACAATTCAAGCTCAGGCAGCCCCAGTCAATATCTATGAATCGATCTCTGGCACCCACTCCACATCAATGAACAGTGTCGCTGGAAGTCCCGACAGCATTGGTCTCACAGGAAACTGGATAAAGGTAAACGGAATCAAGTCTGGTAACGATCCGGTTCGCGCCTCGGTTTTCACAAATACTTACAACTCAAATTTGGCATTCCCAACAAACTCTCAACTGACATTGCCTGCAAGCAATACCGCCGCAGGAACCACTGCAAATATATGGTCACCCTTTGGATCAGCACGTTCGATTACGTCTCCGATTTCTTTTGATGCGGATGGCACCTACTACTTTAGTTACTTGATGTATGCACCAGTGGATGGCTCTTCAAACTGGGGCTCTGCTGTAACTGGTCTGCTCAATGGTCTGCCATCTAGCAACACTGACACAACTAAAAGCGCCCTGTATTTTGGTTGGACTTATACCGGAGCACCAATGATCAAATTAGCTTCAGCAAATTTACCCGTCTGGGAAGGTGGCAACTACGGTGCCATCGGGTCAGCAACTACATCTGTGGCGACCGGAAATAAGGCTTGGTTTGTGGTTGTCAAGATTACGACTGCAGCCACTGGAAATGATTCTGTTCGCATCAAATTGTTTTCACCATCAGGAACAATCCCGACCAGCGACTCGAGCATCACATGGGATGCAACTTATTCGACACCCATCACAGGAAACTGGGGCTACCTA
>CAEZUD010000096.1_pt1 | contig 3719 bp, 5 predicted proteins | sample 7264381 | NCBI WGS metagenome assembly CAEZUD01 (sample SAMEA6813821, study PRJEB35770) | uncultured Actinomycetes bacterium | biome: Freshwater; feature: Freshwater reservoir; material: water | place: Czech Republic | collected 2016-04-20 | depth 0.5m m
AGAAGAGAGTCAGGTGCCCGCTCTTTGCGAAGAATTCGCTCAAGAAGGTTTCGGTCCCATACTTGCTCAACCATTTATTGAAGAGGCAGAAGGCGAAAGTATCCGAGTAATTGTGACTGCAGGCAGAGTGATTGCGGCATCAAAGCGCCGTAGTACCCAGGACTGGCGATCCAATATTTCTCTTGGAGGAGTTCAAGAGAGGTATGAACTTAATTCACACGAATCTGAAATCGCTATTGCTGCAACTGCCACCATAGGCCTTGGGCATGCTGGCGTTGATCTCCTAAAAATGAGAGATGGCGCAAGAGTCCTTGAAGTTAATGCCTGCCCAGACTTCACGAGCATGAAAAGTATTTCTAGTGTGGACATTGCGCAAGAGGTAATAAAGGCAACGCTTAAGGCCAAACTCCCTTAGCTGCCTTACGAATCTTCAAGGGAGCGAGGCTGATAAGAATTATCAGCGGAGTTCCGATTACGTATATGAAGAACTTAATCCAATGGTTTATCTCGGCTGGAAGAACGCTTAGGACAAATACCGCCATAGGAAGAAGAAGTTTATTGAATTCACTCGCCAATCGCGTACGAATTCTTCTATGAACTCGAATGGTTGAAGTGACATTATCTTTCGGGATGCCAAGTGCATCTCGCGCAATTGGAGAGATGTGCACAAGTAAATAGCGCGGAAAGTCTTTAGGAAGTTGCGAACTCTTCAAACCAACCGCTTTTGAATTCTTAAGCACGGTACTTGGTGAGTAAATCTCATCGAGCTGTTCAAAGGCAAAAGCTGAGATTTTTTTACCGGCGTATTCGACAAATACTTGATCGCCAGGAGAGATGCCGAGTCTAGAGAATTGGGAATTCTCTAGACGAATAAGAGCTCGATCGTCATCGCCAGGAAATCCCATAGCAGTGCGGAACACTGAGACTGGGGCACCTAGAAATTTGCGAAGCAGAAATTCGATCCCGGAATCGATCCTGCGAATGATTCCGATACTTCCGCTATTTTCAATCGTTGGTTTGCTTAGAGAGACGCTCTCGCCACTCTTAATTTCAGTCAGAACTCGCATTGTAAAACCCATGCCCACGACATCTGACGAAACTCGTTTTACCGGGATTGGAAAAGAAGTCTTGTTTGATTTTGTTAGAAGTGTGTATTCACCGCTGCCGGATTTTATAGCTATTAGAGCGGCTAGTTCGTGGGATAAATGCAACTTGTCTGCATCGCGCAGTTGGGAAATCTTTAGACTTCCGATAGTTACCTTTTTCATTACTGCTCCGATGCTAGAACGCCGCCTCTAATGTTACGAGCGAAACCTCTGGAGGGGAAGCGACTCGAATACGCGCAAATGGACTTGTTCCCATACCTGCAGAGACATGCAACCATGGCTCTCCCGGATCTCGAGTTAAACCACGGGCACGCCAATGAGGGAGATCGCAATTGGTGGTTAGCGCTTTACTTTCACCAAACCATGGCAAACGAACTTGTCCACCATGAGTGTGACCCGCAAAAATTAAATCTAAATCATCCTTCGACATTGCCTCAATAATTCTTAAGTACGGTGCATGAGTAACACCAATAGCTAGGTCAGCCTTTGGATTTGGTTTGCCAGCAACAAGTGAGTAATCATCGAGTTCAAGATGGGCATCATCGGTACCACGCGCTTCAATCTTTGTGCCATTTATTTCAATATTGACAGTGTGATGATTGAGATTGTGCCATCCAAGTTGAGTAAGTGAAGATTCCAACCCTCGCCATGGCAGCTCTTCCCCGTGCACACGCTTTCCGTGGTTCTTCAATAAATATTTGAGGGGATTTTTAATTTTCGGGGCGTAATAATCATTGGAGCCAAAGACAAAGAGTCCAGGTAAATCGAGTAATCCAGATAACGCTTCTAGCGCAACCGGGACGGCATCCTTATGAGCAAGGAAATCACCGGTACTTATAACGAGATCTGGCGCCAGCTCGGCAAAGCTCTTGATATCTGCGATCTCAGCTTTGCGCGATGGGGTCAGGTGCAGGTCAGAGAAGTGGAGCACGCGAATATCGCGGTGGCCCGCAGGCAGAACCGGGACGCTGACTTCTCGCAATTTATAACTCATAGGCGTGAGAAGATACCGCTATGGGACTAAAAGAAACACTCCAAAGCGACCTGACCGAGGCGATTCGCTCTCGGGATGAGATGTCATCCGGCACGATCCGGATGGTTTTAAGCGCAATCACCAATGAAGAAGTTTCAGGCAAGAGCGCGCGCGTTCTGACCGATGCTGAAATCATCACCGTGCTTTCACGTGAAGCCAAGAAGCGCCGCGAAGCCGCCGAGGCTTTTGCCGAAGCTGGTCGCGCTGACCGCGCAACAGCCGAAATTGAAGAAGGCAAAGTAATTGCCAGATATCTTCCGGAACAATTATCGGAAGCGGATCTCAAGAAGATGATTGCTGATGCCATCGCTGAAACCGGTGCAACTGGTCCATCAGGTATGGGGCAGGTAATGAAGTTAATCCAACCAAAAATTGCAGGCAAGGCCGATGGTGGCTTAGTCTCGACACTAGTGAAAGCAGCGCTCAATGGTTAAGTACGAATATGCAACAGTTCCACTTTTGTCACATGCCACTAAGCAGATTCTCGATACCTGGGGTTCTGATGGGTGGGAGCTCGTTCAAGTAATTCCCGCACCAGGTTCTGGTGAACAACTCGTTGCTTATATGAAGAGGGAGATCAACTAAATGGATGTACGCGCAAAACTTAAAGAACTGGGGCACGAACTACCGGTGGCATCTAAGCCGTTAGCTGCATACGTTCCCGCATCTAAGACCGGCAAGCTTGTTTTTACTGCAGGTCAATTGCCGATGGTCGATGGCGCGATTCCATTTGTAGGCAAAGTTGGCGGAGAAGTTACCCAAGAACAAGCTAAGGAGATGGCGCAAGTTTGTGCACTAAACGCACTAGCTGCACTTAACTTGGTGGACGATGTCGATAACGTTGCAAAAGTTGTTCGTATTGTCTGTTATGTCAACGGGGTTCCAGGATTTATCAATGCTCCATTCGTAGCAAACGGTGCATCTGAACTATTCATGGCGATCTGGGGCGAAGATGCAGGAGTTGCTGCACGTAGCGCAATTGGCGTAGCTGAACTTCCGCTGAATTCTCCAGTCGAAGTTGAACTTACCTTCGAACTCAAGTAATTAGTTTTTAACGACCGCGCTTAGATAGTCGTTCGACATCGAGGACGACTACAGCGCGAGGTTCTAGGCGAACCCACCCGCGACCAGCAAAATCAGCGAGTGCCTTGTTGACGGTCTCGCGTGAAGCGCCGACTAATTGAGCAAGCTCTTCTTGAGTCAGATCGTGATTAACGTGAAGTCCATCGTCTTTCTCAACACCAAAGCGTGAACCCAGATCCATAATTGCTTTGGCAACGCGACCTGGAACATCAGAGAATACTAAGTCTGCCAGTGATTCGTTGGTGCGACGTAGTCGCTGAGCCAAACGTGCAAGAAGTTGTAGCGAAACTTGTGGATGCTTGCTGACCCAACCAATTACTTGATCGTGAGCAAGTGCTAATAGGCGTGAGTCTGTTACTGCAGTTGCAGTTGCAGTACGTGGGCCCGGATCAAAGACGGAGAGTTCTCCGAACATTTCTGATGGGCCAAGAATATTCAGAAGGTTTTCGCGACCATCGCCGGAAGAAGTTCCGAGCTTGAGCTTTCCTTCGAGAACA